>JACCDX010432598.1_pt1 | contig 29983 bp, 35 predicted proteins | sample 7449681 | NCBI WGS metagenome assembly JACCDX01 (sample SAMN15323450, study PRJNA562643) | freshwater metagenome | isolation source: river surface water | place: USA:Blue River Watershed | collected 2017-08-18
TCAAGACCCGAATAAGCGACGTTGTAGTTGGACATGTCAGTTTCCTTTGCTGAAATTTATCGATTGGTGAATCAAACCATGACCCATTTGAGGATCTCGCTTGTCAAAACATTGCGGCCATCGCTCAGGCCAGCGCGCAAGTCGCTGCCATCCATGCCAACGCTTGCGACCATGGCGCCCACATAGGGGTCAGGCAACAAGCTTTGGCCTTGGGCATCGCTGGCCTTCAATTCGAGGGTGTAAGCACCCGTGGGAACGGTTTCGCCAGCATCGTTCTTGCCATCCCAGATGAAATCGGTCACACCTGCGCCCACTGCACCAAAGTCGAGTTGATTCACAACTTGACCCGCTGCATCTTTGATCGTTGCGACCAAAGAGGAAGCCGGTTGCGTCAGCTTGGCAGCCAGGGTGACGGCCTGCCCGCCGAAATACACGTCTTTGCCGGCGGCCAGGGCCATCTTGCCCACGCTGGCCGAGAGGTTCATGAAATTGGCCGATTGCATTTGCGCAATCATGGAACCCATGCTGGTGTTCAAGCGGTTGATGCCATCCACCGTGTTCAATTGCGCCAACTGAGACGTCATGGCCGCGTTATCCATGGGATTCATCGGGTCCTGGTTTTGAAGCTGAACCGTCAGCATTTTCAAAAAGTTTTGCGCCATGTCCTTGGTGGACGTGGGATCGCTGGCCACAGGCGTTTTGGCGGCCGTAGGGTCGTAAATGCGAAGATCATTGATCGAGGTGCTCATTCTTTTCTCCGATTACTTGCCAAGATCGAGCGTCTTGAGCATCAATTGCCGTGTGGTGTTCATCAGCTCTACGTTCATTTGGTAAGCGCGCGATGCGGAAACCATGTCCACCATTTGCTCTGCAGGGTTCACGTTGGGCATGGTCACATAGCCTTGTTCGTTGGCCAGGGGGTGGCCGGGCCGGTATTCCATGCGGGGGGCCGCATCGCTTTCGACCACGCGGGCCACTTTCACGCCAAAACCTACAGCGTCTTTTCTGGGCAAGGCCTGGAAAACCGCATGGCGAGCGCGGTACGGCTGGCCATCTGCGCTGACGGCCGTTTCTGCGTTGGCCACATTGGAGGCAATCAGGTTCAAGCGCACCGACTGCGCGACCAGGCCAGTGGTTCCCAGGTCAAAGGTGCTCAGCAAGCTCATGAGGGTTGTCCCGTGATGGCCGACAAGCGGCTGCGCAAGGTCGAGCCCAGAAAGCTCAGCGCCGATTCAGTGAACATGGCATTTTTCACAAAATGCCCGCGCTCGATGTCCGGGTCGACGGTGTTGCCATCGGCAGCGGGTTGGACCGGCACCCGAAACAGGATGTTGGGCCCTTGAACGGAACGCTGTCCGGGCAAGTGAGCTGTATGGGTACGTTCCACGCCCAAACCATGGCGGGGAAGTTGTCCCTTCAAATGTTGCTCAAGCGCGGTGGGAAAGTCGATGTCGCGCGCTTTGAAGCCGGGCGTGTCCGCATTGACCATGTTCGCACCCAACAACTCATGCCGATGGGTGCGCAGCTTCAAGGCGGCCTCACCAAACATCAAGGGGTCATAACGGGGAACGGTGCTCATGCTGCGGTTTTTGCAAAATGAAATGAATGCTCTTCACTTCGCAAACAATGTGCCAAGCCAGAAATTCATTTATTTCTAGCAATTTGGTGGTTCTGGGTGCTTTCAGACCCAGAAATAGGCAAAAATTGCAGGTAAGCCGTCTTTTCGCCTCGGCAAAATATGCCGCCCACCCACCCTGACCCTCCTCTGAACTGTGGCTAATCCTTCTGACAATGACGAAGAACGCGCCCTAGAGCCAACCGAGCAGCGAATACGCAAGGCCCGCGAGGAGGGGCAGTACCCCCAGTCGCGTGACCTGACCACCCTGTTGGTCTTGATGGCGCTGGCGGTGTTCACCGTCACGCTGGGCCCGACCCTGTTTGCACAATGGGTCGAAGTGGTTCGTGCAGGACTGGTCTTTGGCTCGGTGGAAGCCTGGAGCGATCATCTTGCGGCCTGGGCTGGGGGGCCACTGTGGGTGATGATCCTTCAATTGATCAGCTTGATGCTGCCTGTTTGGTTGATTTCAGTCTTTGCCCCTCTGGCATTGGTTCGATTTCAGCCTGTGTTTGCTTTTAGGTTCAATTTGTCGCGCATGGACCCGCTGGCGGGCTTGGGGCGCATGGTCTCGATGCAAACAGTGACAGAGCTGCTGAAAAACCTGCTGAAGGTGATCGTGATTTACGGCATTGGCATTGCCTATCTGCTGAGCTTGTTCAGCGGATTGAGCATCCTTGCCAGTCAGGATATCAAACAGGCCCTGGCGCAAACTGTTTCAATTCTGCAAACCGGCTTTCTTTTTCTGATGGCACCCTTGCTCTTGGTCGCGGGTTTGGATGTGTTCCTGCAATGGTTCAATTTCAACAAGCGCATGCGCATGAGCCGCCAGGAAATGAAAGAGGAAATGAAGGAGTCTGAAGGCTCTCCCGAAGTGCGCGCGCGATTGCGCCAACGCCAACGTCAAATTGCCACCACGCGGATGATGGCAGCACTGGAAAAAGCCGATGTGGTCTTGGTCAACCCCGAGCACTACGCCGTGGCCTTGCGTTACGACGCAGAAAAAATGGCCGCACCGATTGTGGTGGCCAAGGGATTGGACGACTTGGCCTTGCGCATGCAGGACATCGCCAGGGAATGCGAGGTGCCCATTGCGCGCATCCCTCCCCTGGCCCGCCTGATGCACCATCGCTTGAAAGTGGGCGAGGCTGTGCCCGCACAGTTGTTCGAGGCTGTGGCCAAAATCTTGGCCTGGGCTTATGAGCTGGGTGACAAAACGGCCGAAGAGTCTCCCCCGCCGGAGATTGGCCCACTGCCACAACTGGAAACACCGCAGCCGTGAGGCAAGCAGCTCAAGGCAGCCGTTGCTCCAAGCCAGCACGCAACAAACGAACCGGCTCCTCCAGCGCGCGCTGAACGATCTCGGGGAACTGCGGCAGCATGAAAGCAATCACCACAAAGGCGATCGGAATCATCACCGAGAAGCCAATGGAGAACAAATTCATCTGAGGGCTGACCCTTGCCAACATGGATTGGGTCATGTTGAAAAGCCAATACACCGCAATGGCGGGCAGTGAGAGCACCAAGCCCAGCACAAAACTGTCTTGAACCAAGCCGATCAATGCATCCAGGTTCCAGGCCGTGGGCCAGACGCCAAATGGCAAAACCTTGAAGCTTGCCAGCAGAATGTCCAGCACCAGCAAATGGATGTTCAGCAAAAAGGCCAAAGCTATGGCCAACAGTCCCAAAAACTCGGCCATGAGCCCAGAGGACAGCGCCGGGTCGCGCGCATACGACACCGCAAAACTGAGGCCCGACTGCATGGACAGGACTTCGGCCAGCACATCCACTGCCATGAAGCCCAAACGAATGATCATGCCCCCCGCCATGCCGATGGCCAGCTCAATGAAAGCCAACAGATAACCTGGGGCAAACGACGCCACCGGAATGCGCTGCACTGACACCAAAGGCATCAAACCCAAGGCAATCACCAAGGACAACAAAACCCGAACCCGCATGGGGTTGGCGCGAAAGGCAAACAGGGGCATGACCAGAAAGAATCCAAGCACCCGCATGGAGACCAGCATCAACAGCTCGGCAAATTGACTGATCCAGTCAGGGTTCAAGGGCACCATGAGTCACTCAGCGCAAGCTTGTTGGAATATCCAGGATCACGTCTTTGAGGTAGTCGACAAAAACGCTCAAACTGGACGGGCCGACCAACAACAAGACCACCCCCAAGACCAGCAATTTGGGGATGAAGGCCACCGAGCTTTCGTTGACCGATGTCGCCGCCTGCAAAATACCGATGACCAGACCCACGATCAGCAAGGCAATGAGCACGGGGCCACACAGCACCAAAGACATCCACAGTGCCTTGAAGGTGATTTCAATGATCAAACCGCTGTCCATACTCACAACCTGTAACTGGCGACCAGGGACGCTGCCAGCAACGTCCAACCATCGGCCAAAGCAAAAATGACCAACTTCAGCGGCAAGGAAAACATCATGGGAGAGACCATCACCATGCCCAGTGATGTCAGGATGCTGGCCACAGCGAAGTCAATGGCAATGAAAGGCAGGTAAATCATGAAACCGACCAAAAACCCTGTCTTGATTTCAGATACGGCAAACGCAGGCACCAACACCGACATGGGCGTCTCTGCACGGGTGGCAATGGGGGCGCCGTACATTTTGGCAAACATGTTCAGATCATCTTGACGGGTATGGCCCAGCATGAATTGCCGAATCGGCTCAAGCCCTGTGGTCAGGGCTTGCTCAAACTCCATCTTGCCCAAGGACAGCGGCAGATAGGCATCCCGATAAATGTTCTCAAACACAGGCCCCATCACAAACCAGGTCAAAAACAAGGACAACCCGGTGAGCACCATGTTGGGCGGCATGCTTTGCAATCCTAGGGCTTGGCGCAACAGTGAAAAGACAATCAGGATGCGGGTGAAACTGGTCATCAGCATCAGGGCTGCGGGCAAAAAACTCAGCGCGGTCAAGGCCAGCAAGGTTTGGACGGGCACCGCATACTGAGTGCCATTTTTTCCCGAAGTGGCCGAAACCAGTGGCAGGTTTTGCGACCATCCCTCCAAGGAAATGCTGCACAAAGCAAGCAGGAGCAGGACGCTCCAAAACTTTGGAATGTGTTTCATGGCTGCCGCTCTTTCAAACGCGCTTTGCTGAGCAGCTCGGAAAAACCCGAAGGCAATGCACCTTGTGGCAAGCTTGTGGGTTTGTAGTCATCCAATTCAGCAATGACGCTGATCTGACTCGGGGTGTAACCCAAGGCAAAAAAGCGATCCTGAATTTTGACCACCAAAATCTGCTCTCGCGGACCCAAGTTTTGGCGGGCCAGCACTTGCAACTGCGGGTCAGCGGGTCCTGAACCAGCCATGCGCTTGTAAACGCGCAAGGCCACAGCCACCAGCACCACCAACAGCGTCAAGGTGACCAAGCTGTACCAAGTCGCCCCACCTGAACTGGCCGTGGGCGAAACCGCGGTGTTGGCAGATGCCCCCCCTGCATAAAGAACCTGAATTGTGATGAGTGTTGTGATCCAGGAGGGGGGTCTCAAAAACATGGTGTGTTAACGATGTGTTTTTCTAAGTCGCTCTGACGGACTGACGATGTCTGTCAAGCGTATACCGTACTTATTATTCACTATAACAACTTCACCCTGGGCGATCAAGCAGCCATTGACGACCAAATCGAGAGGATCGCCAGCGCTGACATTCAACTCGATCACAGAGCCCACCCGAAAAGCCAGCAGTTCGGCGATCGTGATCTTGGTTCGCCCCAGCTCAACCATCACCTGAACGGGCAAATCCAACACCATGCCAATGCCGTGCCCTGCCTCGGTTGTGGAGGACGTGTCAGCGAGTTCGTCAAAGGTGACGGGGCTGGCCAGACCAGAGAACTTGGCGTCTGCGGAAGTCCCCGTCAGACCTGCGTCCGAAAATTTGGAGCGACCGTCAGTCATGGGCGGGCCTCATCTTGGGCAACTTGTTGAGAGAAATCGGACAATGCGGAAGCAATTTCGTTCAGACTTTGATTGCCTGAGGGTGCCGCATCGGTGGTGGCTGGCAGCGTCTGGTTCAGTTGGTTTTGCAAGATATCTTCCACTTTGAGCGCATATTGGCCGTTACGAACGCCGTAGCGACCTTTCATCAGGGTCACGCCGTCCACCATCAAATCCACTGGCTCAGACAACTCCATGGGAATGACTTGGCCAATCGACAAGGACAGCAATTGCGCGACGGTCATTTGCGTTTTTCCCAGAATGGCCACGGCTTCGACGGGTGCGGCATACACATTGTGCTGAAGGCTGTGGCCCCAGGCGTGCTTGACGCTGGCATCTGGCGTCAGGTTTTCCTGGGGCATTTCGGCCGTCAGAATTTCGATCGCGCGTCGGGGCATGCACAAGTCGATCAACAGGGCCATGGCATTGAGCTTCAGGTGAAAACGGGCATGCAAGACCGTGTCTTGCGGAGCAGCCATTCGCAAAGAAGCTGGTTGTTGCTCCTGGCGCAAGGGGTGGAGTCGAATGGGAAAGCGGCTCTGCCAAGCCGCCTCGTAGGCGGTTGCCAACGACTCCAGGCAACGCCTGCGCACCCCCAGCTCAATGGGGGTGTAGCGTCTGCTCAAGTCTCGTACCGGAATGCGGCCAGCCCCTCCGAACATGCAATCCACAGCCGTGGGGAACAGGCGAAGGTCCAGGTTCCAAGCGCACAAACTTTGCAGAGCTTCGACTTCAAACACCTGGATGTCCGAGGGCGAGACAACGTCAGCGACGAATTGCGAATACGTTTTGAATTCAAGCGATCCGGCTTCGATCTGAATTTGGGCAGGAATGAGCGTTGTAAGAGACTGACGCCAATGCATCATGAAATCGGTGTGTTTGGCATCGAGTTCATTGAATTGACGACGCAAGACTTCGGTTTCCCACAAAGGAGTTGAAAAGTCGGCCGAGGCACTGTGTTGATCAATCATGAAAAGATCTCAGCTTTCACGCATAAATATGGACTTGGCCTTCGCCGACCGAACGCGATCGTGGCGGCACGGCCACCGACGACGCAGTAACCCGCGTCGAATCGCCTGAGGGGTTGATGCTTGACTGCATCTGCTGAATGGCTTCGCGCTGTGCGCCGGGATCATGCGATTGGCGCATGTCCAGTTGCAACGCCAGTCCCATGTCTGCAAATTGTTGCTGGAGCCCTTCGGCGCCCCGCTCCAAACGCGAACGCGTGGAATCACTGGCACCTTCAACTACCAAGTATGCAACGCCTTGGGCATCAATTTTCAAATCGATCCTGAACTTGCTTTGATCAGGGGGGGTCAATTCCATCACGATCTGCCCTCCGCCCTGCTTGACCAAACGCATGATTTCAACTTTCACCTCGCCGGCATCTAGCTGCACCTGATGCGGCTCCAGGGGGGCAGGTACGCTGGCGGGCTTGAAAATTTGGTTCTCTGACGGCTGTGTGTGCTGGGTCGTGAATTGGCCCAGCAAGGTGCTGGTGAAACTGGTCTGTGCCTGGCTTTGTTCGATCACGACAGGCTGGAATTCGTTGTTACGACCAACATCAGGCTGGATCGCAGCTTGTTGAGGTAATGGCTCCGGTTCTGAGATCGTTGCATTCTTCGAACGGGGCAGATCCCACTGATCGGTGCCCGCTGGTGAAACCGTTGCAGTTGGGCGCAAGCTGGTAAGCGAGTCGGTTTCATTTCTCTCTGTGGCCGGCAACTTCTCCTTCTTGTCAGCCTTCACGCTGGCAACGGCAACTGCACTGCCCCATTCGCTTGCTTGGGTGGTAGGTTGAGCGGGCTTTTCAGGGGCAGCATCAGAAGCCACAACGCCAGATACAGCCGTCATCTGCTGTTCTGCAGCAGGGACTGGGATCTGGCCCTTGGCGACAGTATCTGAGCTGACCTTCGCTGTGAAGCCTTCGCTTACCACCTCCAAATTCACCGGCTTGTCGGCCACCGGGAAAGTGGCCTCCTCGCTCGATGCAAGGGTGACTGGGGTTGGCGAATCGTTGGGTTGAAGGACCTTGACCGGATCGATGGCGGGTGATGGCAACGCAACCACAGGTTCCGAAGTGGTCGAGACGACCACCAAGGTCGCAGGCGTGATGTTCTGCGGCTTTTCTCCGCTTAACAAGGGTGCCGTTGGCACATCAGCGTTGACTGAAGTCGCGATGTCTATAGCCCCTAAACTAATCTGCACGCCAGAAACTGGCATGGCACTGTTTGCAGCATCCTCCAAACGGATGGGGGTCGGCAGTGGTGAAACGGCGTCGTTGCGCACAGTATTTTGTGATGCCGAGGTTTGTCGCGCCCCTTCGGTTTGGATGACGACGGCACCGGTTGCCAATTCAGTTTCCGTGACAGTCGGTGCAACAACAACGGGAATGAGGGTCGAGATTGAAACGCTGTCGACTTTGTCTTTTACGATGAAGTTTTGGGGCAAATCAACCGAAGGGCTGAACAAGCTTTCCGCCTCGACTTGCTGCACCTCAGGGGACTGTACTTGCGCAGCCGAGGGTAACTGGAGGTTGGAAGATTCCACTGAAACGATCGCTGGACGCATCTCTGTCGCGGCGACCATCACTTGGACATCGAGCTCTGCAGGCGCAGGGGCGACAGCGTCTGCAGTGGCAAAATTTGCCGCAACAGGCATGACTTGTAATGCAGCCTCCGGCAAAATTTGCAATCCCAGCATTTCGACGTTCAGTTCCTGCGGGCCGTTTTCGTCTTTATCGTCAGCCCTCTTTTCGGCAGCATTGGCAGCACCTTGCAACCCAAGGGCATCTTTCAGCTCCCCAAGGAAAACGCCCGAATTTTCTTCTTGTGTAGGCGCAGAAAACTCGCTGCCCGATGCTGTCGCAGTGGCTTGAAACTGAATTGGTGAGAGGTTTGCCATGGCTGGATCCCAAAGTTCTTGGAATTCAGTTAGCAACTTGAATGCCAACCGTCAGGGCTCGCGCCGCCGCCCGTTCAGATCGTCTTCCAATTGGCGTTGCTCGCGCCCTTCGAGGGCTTTGCGCGTCAGCGCCTTGCGTCTGGCAATGTAGTCTTGCAAGACCTTGATGCGCTGACTGTCTTGCATGGCCTGTTGCAAAGCACGCTGGCTGGTCTTTTCAAGGGCTCGGGTTTCAGCGCTTTGGGTAGCCGCCGTGGCATTCAAATTTTGGCCAAAAGAGGCTGAAGTGTGAAGCATCATGACCGAATCGCCTTGCTGGGCAGCGCGAACCCATTGGGCATCGTACTCTGTCGCATAGGTTTTCAGCTGGTCGCTGATGTTCTTGGAGGACAAAAAGTCAGCTTGCGCTTTGCGCGATTTGGCGACCGAGCGATCTTTTCGCATCTCCATGAGCTTGAGCATCAAGTCAAACGCCTTGTGACTCATGTGCCGACTCCGCCGAATTGCAACAATACCTTCAAGGTTTCGTCAAAGGCGGCGACCTCTTCCGACTCTTGGCGCAAGAAGGTCTGAATGTGAGGCCACAGCTTCAAGGCGATGTCCAGCTCCGGGTCATTGCCTGCAACATAGGCCCCCATGGCGACCATGTCGCGGTTTCTGACATGCTTGCTGATGAGTTGTTTGAGGCGGCGAGCCGCCATTTGGTGCTCACGCGCCGTGACCTTGGGCATCACGCGCGAAATTGATTTTTCTACATCAATGGCGGGGTAATGGCCAGCGTCGGCCAACTCGCGCGAAAGGAAAATATGGCCATCCAGAATGCCGCGCGCCGCGTCTCCCACGGGGTCATGGACATCGTCACCTTCGAGAAGCACGGTGTAAAAGGCGGTGAGCGTGCCGTCGGGGTTCTCGCCATTGCCCACACGCTCGACCAGGCTGGGCATTTTGGCAAAAACACTCGCCGGGTAGCCACGCGCCACAGGGGCCTCGCCCAAGCCCAGGCCAATTTCGCGTTGTGCCATGGCATAGCGCGTCAAGGAATCCACGATCAGCACCACATGCTTGCCTTGGTCCCGGAACCAGGCGGCCACCTCGGTGGCATATTCGGCCCCTTTGACGCGTGACAAAGGTGAAGTGTCCGCAGGTGACGCCACGACCACTGAGCGCGCCTTGGTTTTGTCATCCAAAAGATCATCACAGTATTCGCGAACCTCGCGGCTGCGCTCCCCCACCAAAGCGGTGACGATGACGTCGGCGACACAGTTTTTGGCCAACATGGACAGCAGCACGCTCTTGCCGACACCAGAGCCGGCAAAAAGCCCAACACGCTGGCCACGTCCAACCGTCAACAAGGCATTGATGGCTTTGATGCCCGTGTCCAAGGGCGCGTGGATGGGCGCTCGGCGCATCGGGTTGGGGCGCGGCCCAGCCGTTTGCAAGGCATGCCACTGGGTTCCCCCCAGACCATCCAAAGGACGCCCTAAGCCATCGACAACGCGTCCCAAGAGTTCCGGGCCAATCGGTAAGGATTGGATGCTGCCGCGCATGCGGTAATCTGCACCAGAGAAAATCGGGGTTTGCAGCGGGCAGACCGCGGCGCCAGGGGAAAGACCATGCACTGGGTCAAAGGCCATCAAATAGGTGGCGCCCCCCTGAAAACCGATGCATTCAGCGTCTACCCAATGGCCTTGTGTGCTGTTTTGCACACAGGCGTGAGCGCCCATGGCCATGGGCAATCCCTCAACCTCGAGCACCAGGCCTGAGACTTTGCGCAAGCGCCCCTGACGAATCGACAAAGGGGTTTGCTCAAGGCGTTGACGCTGGCGCGCCAAGCCCGCAGAAAAGGTCTCGGCCAGCGTCGAAGGGGGGCTCATTGCGCAGATGACTCAGGCGTTGGATTCAACAGGCCCAGCGCGCTTCGCACCAAAGCTTGGCGAGCCTGTGCGCCGACATCTGCACGCGTGCCACACCATTCCACGAAAGCCTGGCCGGGTGCGACGGCGGCATCGGGTATCAGTTTGAAGGTGATGCCTGCAGAGGCTTGCTGGGACAATTCTTGCCAGGTCGCTGCCTCGACCACGGGCACGCGCAAGACCACTTGCTCACCTGAGGACGGCAGTTGTGACAAAGCCTCTTTGACAGCTTGGGTGAAGGGTGCGAGGTCCAAGTGCGTCTGCCCACTCAGGCGCAACGCTGTTTCATAGGCCAAACGGGTCAACTCGGGTTCGATGGCTTGGCTCAATTGGGTCAATTGATCGATCAAGCCTTGCAAGCTCTGCGTCAAATGCTGAACTTGCTCTGCGCCTTGTTGATAGCTTTTTTGAAAGCCGGCCTGCAAACCTTCCGCATGGCCCGCCTGGTAGCCTTCCTGCCGCCCCAGCGCCACGCCTTGTGTGCGCCCCTCCTCCAGTCCCTCTTGCAGGCCACGCGCAAAAGACTCCTGGTGCGCCTTGGCCTGGATGCCCTGTAATTGCTGGACAGTGGCCGGTGCCCCTGCGCCCTGAGACAGGGACAAGGAAGGCTCGCTCGGTGGATCGAAGGAAGGAGGGTTCCAGCGATTCAAGCCCTGCCCCTCATGTGGCCTGTGGCGTCGCATCGATTGCGATGCGCTGGAGTGACAGCAGGTTCTCCGATTCCATTTGCTTGGCGATGCGCACAATGCGTCGCTGCTGAATTTGCACTTCTTGAACACGCACAGGCGGCATGCCATCCATTTGCACACGCAAATTGCCAGCCATGCTCTGGGTCATGTGGCTGAAGAAGAAATCGCGCACGCGCGGCGTCGCGCCTTTGAGTGCCACGGCCAACGCTTCGGCGGGCACAGCTGGCAGAATTCTTTGCAATGCCAGCTTGTCGATTCGCATGAAGTCTTCAAAGATGAAGAGCTTGTCTGTGATTTGGTCTGCCAATTGCGCGTCGAACTTGCGAATGCTCTCCAACACCTGCTTGTCGCCATCGCCGCCCAAATGCGTCATGATTTCCACCACAGGCGCAATGCCACCGATGCCACTCATCTGGATCATGTTGTCAGGCTCGAAAGAGCGCTCCAGCGCATCATTGAGTTCGCCCAGGGCCTTGGGGTCGATCCTGTCCAGCAAGGCCAGGCGCAGCATCAACTCGTCACGGGTTTCGGCATCGAACAGGTCGAGCACAGCGCCAGCCAGGCCCGGCGGCAACAAAGCCAGCAAGGTGGCCACCACTTGCGGATGCTCTTCTCGCAAGTAGCGTTGCAGCAGTTCGGGCTTCATGGCCGCGATGGTTTCAAACGCCGGCAGGTTGCGCGCGATTTCGGTATTGCCGCCCCAACCTTTGACATCGGCCTCGGACGTGAAACGCTGTAGCAAGGAACGCAAGAAACCGTCAGAATCAAAAGCAATTTCGCGGTTGTATTCCGTGGTCTTCTTGAAGTCTTGCAAGACGTTGATGATGACATCGCGGTCGAGTTTGCGCACCGAGGCCATCAAAGCCGTGACGCGCTGAGCCTGTGCCGGCGAAAACACTTTAAGGATTTCAGAGGCCTTGTCGGGGCCAAGCACCAGCAATATGACCGCGACCTTGGTAGCCCCGTCAAGGTTGGGCGATGCCAGCTCGGCTGTGGCGGGTTGGCGCATGCCCTTTTTGAGGGCGCCGCTGATCACGCCAGGATTGAACCCACCGGTTACCACTGCGTCGTTCATGCTGATTCGCCCCGCGTGGATGGCGCCATTTCATCGGCCCAGGCGCGCAACAACAAAGCGGCATCCTGGGGCTTTTGGCTCACATAGTTCTGGGTGTAATCCACCAAATCGTCGTACAACAATTTGCTGGAAGCCTCTTTGGCTTGCTGACGACTGGCTTCCAGTTTGTCAGCGCGCTCTTTGAATTCAGCTTCTGCACGCCAGGTTTCCTGCTGCAGCTCCCACTCCTCTTCGCGCTCGGATATCTCTTTGCGCAAGCGTTCTTTGCTGGTCAAAACCGGCTCTGAGGGCACCACAGGCTCTTTGATTTCCACCGGCGGGGGCAAGGGCTTGAGCAAAGGCCGCAGCACTGCAAAGTAGCCAAAGAGCACGGCCAGGGCAATCGAGCCATAGCTGAGCAGTTGAGAGGTCAGCTCGGGGGTCCAAACGGGCGTCTCCACAGGCACCTCCACGGAAAATGGCAAATTCGCCACACTGACGGTATCGCCGCGGGCTTGAACATAGCCAATGGCGTCTTTGACCAGGCTGTTGATTTGGGTGATTTCTTGGGGGGAAAACGGCACTTTGGCCGTGCCAGTAGATGCGCCCGGAGGCATTTTGTGATCGAGGATCACAGCCGCAGAAATTCTGCGCACATTGCCTTTGCTGGACTTCAAGCGCTCGATGGCCCGATCCACCTCGTAATTGACGGTTCGCTCACTGCGGGCTTGTGTTTGCCCAGGGTCTTGGCTGATCGCCACGCCAGTCTCCACTTCGCCAGGCGCTTTCAGAGTGCGTGCGGGGGCGTTTCCATTGGAGGCCACCTCATTGACGATGGGCGCCTCTGGGGGGCGCTGGGGCTGGTTGGTGAGCGCGCCAGGAATGCCGCCGGTGACCGATCCCCCCCCTGTGCTGTCCATAGACTGCTGACTGCGAATGGCTTGCGCATTGGGGGGTGAATTGCGGCCAAAGGTTTCGGAGGTCCGCTCGCGCTCATCGAAGTCCATGTCGACCGTGACTTCGGCACGAAAGCCGTCTTTGCCCGCCAAAGGCTCCAAAATCACGGCCAGGCGTCGTGTCAGGGCAGACTCTAGTTCGGCCGTGTATTTAATTTGAGAAGGGTCCAGGCCCGCTTGACGAATGGGGTTGGGAGAAACCACGCCACCGCCGGCATCCAGGATGGCGACATCTTGAACCTGCATGCCAGGCACAGAAGAGCTGACCAAACGCGAAATGGCCGCCACTTGGGCCGGGTCCAACATGCGACCGGGGTGCAACATGACCACGACCGAAGCGGTAGGACGCTCTTGCTCGCGCACAAAAGCCGTTTGCTTGGGTACAGCCAAATGAACGCGGGCCGACTTCACTTGGCCCAGGGATGCAATGCTGCGGGCCAGTTCGCCTTCAAGGCCGCGTTGGTAGTTGATGCGCTCGACAAACTGGCTGGTGCCAAATTTCTGGTTTTCCAGCAACTCAAAACCCACGTTGCCGGCCTTGGGCAAACCTTGGCCTGCGAGCTTGAGACGCGTTTCATACACATGAGCTTGAGGCACCAAAATGGCGCCGCCACCTTCTGTGAATTGGTAGGGCACGTTCATTTGTTGCAGCGAGGCGATGATGGCCGCGCCATCGGCGTCACTGACGTTGGAGAACAACACTTTGTAGCCCTGCCCTGCGCGGCTGGAAACCAAAGCCAGCCCGACCAGGAGACACATCACCAAGACGCCAGCGCCAAAAACCATGCGCTGGTTCAGCGTCATGGCTTGAAAGCGTTGCTTGAGGGAGGACAATGAACTCGTGGGCGCCGCACCCGCCGCGGCACCCCCGGGCAATTCGGATTGGGATGCCATGGCGCTATCTGACTGCATCGCGTTGGATACTTCCCATTGAGTCGTTGCCTTGTGAAGTCATGGTTTAAGAGACCTTGTGGGGGTCAGCTGTGATGAATATAACTCAGCCTGCTGAGCATTGTAAATAATTTAGAATGACAAATAAGCCCTTTGGCAACAAGTTGCAGCCCTTGGGCACGCATGACGCACTGGAAACCTTGATGGAACTCGATTCTGGCCTGCCAAGTCATTTTGACGCGCAGTCCGCCACTGCGGCCCCGCTGTGGTTGGGCGCCACGCTGGGGCAGGAGCGGATTGCCATTGCGCTGAACGAACTTGGCGCCGTATTCAAGTCTGGGACCACGGCAACTCTGCAAGCCACGCTGGCGCCCCTGGACCTTGAATTGCACGCCGGCTCGCCAGTTTTCATGACCACTTTACGAGCCCTGTTTGAACCAACCCCGGGAACCCCGGGGGTGGCGGCAAGCGAACACGGCGAATGGGTCATCACCCGGCAACACCCTCATGGCAGCCTGCTGGGATGCCGCGTTCAGACTGTCCATGGCCCCTTTTACGCACACCCTGAAAGCAATGACACCGTCATGTTTGAAGGCAAGGCATGGACGGTGTTCACCCCCAAAGGACTGACCCATGGCTGAAGGACAAGCCCCAGGCTGGCTGAACGCTGGCCGCCTGCGATTGGCGGCCCAATGCGCCAGCCTGGCCTGCCTGGCCTGGTTGGGAGGTCTGGCCCTGTTGGCCTACGAAGTGTGGCATGTGGCTTACCCTGTAGATTGGGCAGCGTCACTGATCACCGCCCTTGTGCTGGTGATTCTCATGGGCGGGCTTTGGCAACTTCAGGGGACCCAGGTCTTGCAAGAAGAGCGCATGGCCCGCAAACAATGGCTGAAACTGCTCATGGTCCAACGCCAAGAAGTCGAGGCGGCCTTGCACCAATTGCTTGCAACGCATGAACGCGTGACGCAAGTCATCAGCGAAAGTGATCAGCCCCAGTTGCAGCAAATCTGGACCGATGTGGTGCTGCATGCGCACCGCGTAGATGCCGAACGCATGTCTTCCCCGTTGGAGGCCGCCTTGTCGAACCAGGCTTCGCTCAATGAAGACATGGCCCAACTGGCACAACAAATGCGCAACTTGCAAATTCAGTTCAGTCAAGGCGCGCATCAAAGTCAATTGATGTATCGATTGCACGATGTCTTGGCTTCTTTGCAGTCTCTGTTGGCGCAGTCCGAGTCGACCTGGCTGAATTTGTCGCAAGCCAGAGCGGATCAACTGGCGCATCGACAGGCCTCCAACACCCCTGCAGACGTGCAGTTTGAAGCATGGCGTCACAACATGCGACTGCTGCAAAAGCAATTGAGGGCTGTCGAGCAATCGCTTCGCAGCGGACTGGGAGAAACTGTGGCGCCAACCCATTCCTCGCCTGAACTCATGAAATGGCTTGAGCCTGGGGGACCGATATGATGGAAAACCTCCGGCAAGACCATGTCACGCTGCTGGCCATGGATGCGGAGCGATCGCTTCAAGGCCTCGCGCACAGCCTGTCCATGGGCGTGACTGGCATGTCCAAGGGTGCCTTGCATGCGATTGACCTCGTCAGTGCTTTGGCCAGCGTGGGCTTGACCAGTGCCTCCCATCTGATGCAAAGCGTGGCCCAGGAACTTGCCGCAGGACAACCCTTGGTGCTCGGGGTGGCCCAAGAGTTTTCAGCATGGCTGGAACACGCCTTGCACGAAATTCGATCAGGCCATGCTTTCGACGCAGCGCCATCAGAGGACAAGCTGGCAGGGTGGGTCCGTCAATTGCAAGGGTTGCCAAAGCAGACCGCGCCTCAGGCCGGTGCCTTTGATGGACTGGGTCAGAGCATCAGCGCTTTGGATGCAGCACAGGCCGCTTTGCTGCCGGCCCCCGCCTTGCAAGCCTTTCAAAAAAATGGCTTGGATTTATTGCAGTATGCACGCGTGCTCAACCTGGCCCCTGCGCATGAGCGCTCGCTGCAACACATTGACAACCTGCTGGCAGAGTTGCAAGACCGTGCGGCCCAGATCGGCCAACGCAGCTTGCGCGAACTCTATGACCAGCACCACAGTGAAATTGATGCGTGTTTGCTGGATCAAGCCATTTTTCAAGCGCTGGAGGCTTTCTTGCCCGTGTCCGATCGCGCCCAACGCATCACTGCGGTCCAGCGCCATTTGACACTTTTCATTGATTGGCAAGGCTTGACGTTGAGCCCTCAAGAAATGCAAGACGTGGGCCTCATGCTGGCGAGCTGGCATGGTCATGTCAAACCGCTGGACCATGGTTACCGTTTGGTCTTGCCCTGCAGCCAACGGCGCATGTGGCTTCAGCCTTTTGAGCAGGATGGCCGAAATTACGCCATCAGTGCGGCTCAGGTGCTTGAAACGCTTGAAGCCCAGGCTGGGCAAACTGCCAAGCTCGAAGTCTGTGCCGGCACCCAGCGCGCCACCCTGAATGTCACGCGATGCCATACACCGGTCAGCATGAACATTCACCCCATACCAGCCAACCTGCCGCGCCCCCCTGGGGTCAGTGCAGTGGCATTGAATGGCCAGGGTGAGGTTTTCCTCTTCCGAAACTTCACGGGATCATGAAGCTGTTGCGCCTTCCTTGCGCTCTGCTGGCTCTGTTGGGAGTGCTGATCGCGGCGCCATGGGCGTGGGCGCAAAGCCCCAACATGCCTGTCAGCGGCGCCAGGCCCGCAGAACAGGCCATTCGTGCCTTTGTCAGCGGCCATCCCAGCATGGCGGGACGCAGCTTTGAAATCAGCTGGCGTGATCGCCAAGCCTCACTCCCCCCCTGTGTGTCTGCGCCTCAGGTCAGCTTGTTGCGCAAAGAAAAACCCTGGGGCCAGGTCTACCTGCAACTGGAGTGCCGCCAGCCAGCGCAAGCCTGGCGACACAACGTTCAAATTCAGGTCGCTGTTTTTGGCAAGGCATGGCTCACCAAAAACGCCCTCAAACCTGGAGAATGGGTCAATTTGAATGACTTCGAACCTCAAGTGATTGAACTTTCGAAGTACAAGGAAGATTTGATCGAAGACCTTTCTTTGCTGGACGGACTGGAAGTTGCCCGGCCCTTGGTGGCCGGCAGCGTCATCAAACTAAACGACTTCAAGCCAACAACCGTTATCAAATCGGGCGACCTGATCAAACTCTCACTTCTGGGCCAAGGGTTTGAAATGGTCACCTCTGGGCAAGCGCTCAACGATGCAGTGATCGGTGCTACAGTTCGCGTCAGAACGGTAGAAGGCAAGTCACTGCAAGGCAAGGCGGTGGGTCCAGGCAAAGTCGAAGCTGTATTGGATTGAGGTAGCACAAATGGTTTCAAAAATAACTGAGACACCGGTGATCAAAACCACCCCGTCAGGTCAAGCACCTGGCGCTACCGCTGCGCGCAACGCTTCTGTTTCAGAGAAGCCTGCGGCACCCCAACCTGCTGCTCGCATCGGTTTGAGCGAATCGGCCAAAGCTTCTCAATCTGCCCAGCAAGCCATGGCGCAAGAGGCCCTCGGCCCCATGGACACCGACTTGGTACGCGAAATTCGTGATCGCATTGCCCAGGGCAAGTTCAAAATTGACTACGAGCATGTCGCCTCCAACTTGCTGCGCGAGGCCGTTGCCAGCACACAACGCGGACGATGACAGACATCCTCCCCCTTCTCAGCGCGCTCGCACAGTCTGTGGCGGCATTGAGGAAGGTCTTGGAATCTCACGAACTGACAGCGCTCGAGCTCGTCTTGGCCGAAGTCCAGTCTTACCTGGACAAGGTGAATGGCTTTCCTGGCGGCACCCAAGGCCTGCAACAAGCCATTGAACAATTGCCCGAACCCACGCGCAGTGAAACCCAACAGTTGTTGGAGCAAGCCAAGCTGGACCATCAAATCAACTCGCAATTGATTCGCTTGGCGATGCAACGCAACGCGGCTTTGCAAGCGTATACGGCGCAGTCTTCGGCGGCGGCCACTTATTCCAGCGAAGGCGGTGTGGCCATGGTCAACCCCGGCCAGTTATTGGGCAAATTCTGACGCTGGGCGTCAACCCAGCAAGGCGCGTATCGCGACCACGGCTTGGGTGTGCAGTTGACTGATGCGACCTGGCGTGAGGCCCATCACCGCGGCAATCTCCCGATACGACAAGTCCTCCTGGTAATGCAAAGCCATCACCATTTGCTGCTTGTCAGGCAGTTGCTTTAGAACCTCCACCATGCGAAGCATGAATTGCTTGCTGTTGACCTGCTCTAACGGGTCGCCAAAAGGATCCGAAGGCAACATGTCTTCTGGCACATCCTCCAGAGGCATGACATTGACCAAGCTGTCCAACACGGCGTGGTAATCCTCAATGGCGACGCCCAATGACTGGGCCACCTCAACCTCGCTGGGCAAGCGCCCCAGTTCCTGCTCCAGGCGACGGGTGGTTTTCTCCAAAGCATCTACTTTGTCTCGGTGGTGTCTGGGCAAAATATCATCGCGCCGGCAAGCGTCATAGATTGCCCCGCGAATGCGCGTGCTGGCGTAGGCCTCAAAACTCATGTTGGGCAAAGGCTTGTAGCGGTTCATGGCATCCAGCAAACCGGTCATGCCCTCTTGAATGAGGTCATCCAATTCCACATTCGCAGGCAAACGGGAACCAATGTGGGAGGCAATGCGTCGCACCAGGGGCGTGTATTGCCGAATCAGGGCGTTGGGATCGTTTTCCTGGTACTTGGCCGGCATCGGAGGGTCAGGCCTGAAGAATGTGCTGCAACCAGAGGTCCCGCAGAGTCTGGGGCTGGGCCCAGGCATTGGACAGCGCGCCCTGCGTCAAACTGGCTGGCAGTTGGCCCAAAACCTTGACATGCTGGCCCGTTGTTTGAAGGATGTCATCGATCAGTGTTTGCGTGGGACTCTTGCGACCGCCTTTGCCCTTGGCGCCCACCCACACAATGCCCCATGACGAAGCGGGCTGACGTGACTGCATCTGTACGATCCAGTCGCGCGCGACGCTCACCTCCTCTGCGCTGACGCCGCTGATGACGGTGTGATGAACCTGCTCGTGGTAGACACTCAACATCCTTTGGGAACCGGGATCCAGGCACAAGAGAATTTTGTCCAGCTTGAGGCCCTGCTCTTGCAAGCGCTGGATCAAGGAGGGGTAAACATGGTGCGGCACACGCTCGAGCCGACGCGCCAAGGCATACCAAAGTTGGGCATTCAAAGGCAGCAGGCTCGATGCCAAAGAGACATGACCCATCAAGGCTTGGGAGAGGTCAAACCGAACCGGGCAAGGCAGCGGCCAGTCTTGGCGGTTGCCCAAATCGAGCTCGTCAATCCAAGCCAGGTTAAAGCCCTGTTGCACCAAGGCATGCGCGGTGATTTGCGCCAACGGCAGCACGATGGCCGGGCGTGATGGGCAGGACAAGGCATGGACTGGTGGCGGCAAATTGTCACCAAACAATTTGCGCAATCCGCTGGCCTGGTCTTGTGCGTCAAACATGAACATGTCCAGCTTTCAGCGGGCAACGGCCCATTGACTGAGTTGATCCGCCATCAATGCCGGCAACTGGTTGTCTGCCAGCGCCATTTGACTTCCCAAGGCGCGCGGATGAATGGCGCGATGGCTCAAGTAGGGCAAATTCGCCTGGCTCAAATCTTCGGGAACGCGCTGGCCATTGGCGAGGAACATCAAGGGCAAGCGGTGCCGAATCAGGCAATCGAGCACGGGACCCAGTTGCGCCGCCTCATCGGTCTTGGTGATGATGGCCGCACGAATGCCCTCTCCTTGCTGCGCCAAGCCAGCTTCTTGGTGCATGAGGATCACATCTTCTTGGGTTCGCAAATCTGTGGTGCTGCTCATGACCAAAATGCGCTTGAGCGCAGGTGCGCCCTGTTGCAACATTTGAGCCTGCTCCAGCATGCGCGCATCGCGCTGGTTGACCCCGGCCGTGTCCAGCAGAATGATGCGCCGGTCGCCCATGCTTTTCAGCTTGGCGGCCAAATCGTCGCTGTCGCGCAGTGACGCGACAGGCACACCAATGATCTTGGCATAGACGTTCAATTGCTCTTGCGCGCCGATGCGAAAGGTGTCCGTGGTCAACAGCGCCAATTGGTCGCGCCCATAGCGCAGGACACAGCGCGCAGCAATTTTGGCAATCGCGGTGGTTTTGCCAACGCCCGTTGGGCCAATGAAGGCAAAAACGCCACCAGCGTCGAAAACGGTCAGGGGGTCGATCACAGAGACCCGCTGCTCCAGAAGGGTTTGAAGATGCTGCCGCAAAGCTTGGCCGGTGCCGGGCGCTGGCGGCAAGGCCTTGACCAACTCCGAACTCAAGGCTGGCGAAAAGCCCGCGTTCAACACCACGCGCAGTGCCTCGGCCTGCTGGGGATGGTGTGATTGCATGTCACCCCAAACTTTTTCAGACAAATGGGTTTGCAGCAACTGCTTCACGTGCGCGAACTCGGACAGCAAGTGGTCCATTTCAGCCACAGAAACGGCTGTGGACGGCTTGAAGTCCGGTGCAATGGGCTGGGCAGGCGCTGTTGGGTGGGCTGGCGCAACCGGTGCTTTGGTTGCCTGCGCAGGGGACGCAACAGCAGGCGTCGCCTGCCCCTGAGCCAACTGCGCAAGATCGCCTGGCGCAATGGCAATGATCTCAACCCCCTCAGGGGTGTCGCGCGTGGTCAGCACAATGGCGTCGCCACCCACTTTTTGCGTCACCAATTTCAAGGCTTCGGTGACATTGGCAGCGACAAATTTTTGCGGGTTCATTCCATCCTATCCGTTCACGGGGTGGCTGCCTGGGCACACAACATGCGCTCAAAACTCAAATGTGTTTGCAAAGGCAACTCTGTCAAGGACAGCACCGTGGCCTGACTGCGCACCCGTTTCACTATTTTGGCAAAAGTCAGCCGGGCTTTGCTGCCACTGACTATCACCAAAGGTAAGTTTTTGGCCTCCATGTCATCAACGCCGCTGGCAATCTCTTGCACCAAGAGGCGCATGAGCGAAGGCTCGATGACCCCATCGGGGGCGACGGGTGCAGCCCCCATGGCCTGCTCGATCAAGCGCTCGAACTCGGGCTGTATGCCCAGCACTTTGACCTCGGTGCTGTCTCCCAGCGCCTGTTGCACGATGGTTCGGTGCAAGCTCATGCGGACATGCGGCAAGATTTCAAGAGGGTCCTGGGTCTTGGGCGCGTGCTCGGCTGCCGTTTCAATGATGCTGCGCAGGTCTTTGATGGGCACATTTTCTTCCAGCAACAATTCCAGCAAGCGTTGCAACAATGCCACGGGCACCACCTTGGGAATGAGGTCTTCGACCAGCTTGGGAAAGCTGCCTTTGAAATGTTCCAGCAACTCTTGCGTTTCTTGCCGCCCCAACAACTCATGGGCATGGCGTCGAATCAGGGTGTCCAGATGGGTGGCCATGACCACAGCCGGCTCTACCACCGTGTGGCCCAAGCTGATGGCCGTGTCACGCATGCCGCGCTCAATCCAGGTGGCGGGCATGCCAAAAGACGGGTCGCGCACCTGCAAGCCAGGCAAAGGCTCAGAGCCCTCGGGGGCAATGGCCAGCAAGCGATCGGGCAAGCATTGGCCACGCCCAACTTCACCGCCGTAAACCAGGAAACGGTAGGTTTCGGCGGGCAATTGCAAGTTGTCCCGGATATGAACCGAGGGCGTCAAAAAGCCAATGTCCGAAATGAATTTGCGCCGAATGGCCCGAATACGCTTGATCAAGTCGCTTTCTTCACCTCGGTCCACCATGGGAATCAAGCGGTAGGGCAACTCCAGGCACAAGGGTTCGACCACGGGCACGTCTTCCCAGCCCAACTCTTGCCGGTCGGAGGCTGTGGACGCCTCGGCCGCCGCGCTGCTCGTTTGTAAGCGCGCCTGCCGCCGCATGGCGTAGGCCAGGCTGCCAAACACCAGAGCAAAAGCAATAAAGGTCAGATGCGGCATGCCAGGCAACACCCCAAGAACCGCCAGCACACCGGCGGCCACGATCAGCGCGTTTTGGTTGTCCTTGAATTGCTTGGACAACTGCGCCGAAAAATCATCGTCTGTGGCAACGCGGGTCACCAAAATACCGGCCGCGGTTGAAATGATGAGTGCCGGCACCTGAGCCACCAGGCCGTCACCAATGGTGAGCGTGCCATAGATTTGCAGCGCGTTGCCAAAGCTCAGGTCATGGCTCATGACCCCAATGGCAATTCCGCCAATCAAGTTGATGAGCAATATCAGGATGCCGGCAATGGCATCACCGCGCACGAATTTAGAAGCGCCGTCCATGGAGCCATAAAAATCGGCCTCCTGCGCCACATCGGCTCGCCGCTGTTTGGCCTCCTCTTGGCGAATCAGCCCCGCATTGAGGTCGGCGTCGATCGCCATTTGTTTGCCTGGCATGGAGTCCAGCGCAAAGCGGGCGGACACCTCGGCAACGCGGCCCGAACCCTTGGTGATGACCACGAAGTTGATGATGGTGATCACGATGAAAATCACGATGCCGACCATGAAACTGCCACCAATCAGGAACTTGCCAAAGGCTTCGATCACCTGCCCCGCAGCATCTGAGCCGGAGTGGCCCTTGAGCAACACAATGCGGGTGGACGCCACGTTCAACGACAAGCGCATCAGGGTGGTGACCAAGAGCAAGGTGGGAAAGGCCACAAAGTCTTTGTAACTGCGGATGTTCAGGGCCGCAATCAAGACCATGATGGACAAGCCAATGTTGAAGGTGAACAGCATGTCCAGCAAAAGCGCTGGCAAGGGCACCAACATCATGACCAGGATCATCAGCACCAATACAGGAACAGCCGCCTGCGCCGAAGGCAAGCGGAGATTGGAGAGCATAGAACCAAAGGTATTCATGTAGACCTGTTGAAGACCAATGTTACCAATTTAAAAACAGAGATCGCGCCCATCAACTTTAATCTTTATTTATTAATTTTCAAAGTAACGCATCTTTTTTTCATTTTTTTTGCCAATTCACTAAACGCCGAGCGGGCATATGCCGTAACCAGTCAGGAGAGGGCTAGGAATCTGGCCCAGTCATTCAGACCCAACAGGAGAAGCAAATGCCTAGCGTTATCTACACCAACACCGCGTCATTAGCAGCCCAACGCAACCTGCTGGGCGCGCAGAATTCCCTCACCACCTCGGTCGAGCGCCTGTCATCTGGCTTGCGCATCAACCGCGCCAAAGACGATGCCGCCGGCCTGGGCGTCGCTGAATCCCTGCAAAAGCAGCTCAACGGCATCAAGCAAGGCATTCAGAACATCAACGACGGCATTTCGATGGCGCAGACGGCTGAAGGTGCTTTGGCGGCTGTTTCGGAAATGGCACAGCGCATGGTGACCTTAGCGACGCAAGGTGCCAATGAAACATTGAGCACGGGTCAACGCGCATCAATTCAACAAGAAATCGTTGCGCTTCAAAAAGCGATCAACGATGTATCTATCCGAACCAAATTTTCTGACAACTTGCTATTCACAGGTGTTGAGCGATCAATTCAGGTGAGCAATGACAAAACTGATTCTGTCAAGATTTCTGCTGGCGCCTTGGAAAAAATTGCAATCACGGATGAAGCAACCAAATTCACCACTGAGAGCAAAGCTTTATTCACAGCCATAGCCGCTTTGGCGACCGGTGGCAACACAACGGCCAACATGCAGGCAGTTCAGACAACCGCATCCGCTTATCTAGACACCATTACAACGCAGCGAGGCGTGCTTGGATCTTTTCAAAACCAACTCGAGTACACAGTCGCTAATTTGAGTGATTTTTCGGCCAATTTATCAGCTGCTCGTAGTCGTGTGATCGATACTGACTACGCGGCAGAAACCGCCAACCTCACCAAAGGACAAATCCTGCAACAAGCAGCAACGGCCATGCTAGCTCAGGCCAACCAAATGCCCAATGTAATCTTGACTCTGCTCAAGTAATCATCCTTGTCACTTTTCACTGCCATCTAGGGAGTCCAAAATGCCCAGCGTCATTTACACAAACACAGCGTCTCTAGCCGCTCAACGCAATTTGCTTGGAGCTCAAAACTCGCTAACGACATCGGTTGAGCGCTTGTCTTCCGGTCTGCGAATCAACCGCGCCAAAGACGATGCCGCCGGCCTGGGCGTCGCTGAATCCCTACAAAAGCAGCTGAACGGCATCAAGCAAGGCATTCAGAACATCAACGACGGCATTTCGATGTCGCAAACCGCTGAAGGCGCTTTGGCCGCTGTTTCTGCGATGGCACAACGCATGGTAACGTTAGCCACGCAGGGCTCAAACGAGACACTCAGTGTTGCACAGCGTACGTCTATTTATAGCGAGATTGTTGCACTCCAAACAGCGATCAACGACGCGGCAGAAAGAACAACTTTTACGGGCACATCCCTTTTTGCTGGAAATAGCTTGTCCATTCAAGTCAGCAACATCAAGGAGGATGCAGTCAAAATTTCTGCAACTTCACTTGCGAAAGTTGGTGTTGTCGGCAAGCTCTCCGATACCGGGAGCGATCCTTCCATCGGCGGCGCTTGGGGATTGGCACTTTCCTCTGAAATCTCTGTATTGAAAGAAACTTTGGTTCCCGGATATACCCCTAGCGCGGCTGGGGCAGCCGCTACAACAGACGCAAGAACAGCTTATACCGCGGCACTCACTGCATACAACTCAGCTTTAACTACATACAACAGCGACCCAAGTGTGACCGCAAGCAAAACTGCATTGACAACAGCAACCGCGACGCTAGATGGCGCAAGCACCAGCCTGATTGCTGCTGCAAAACTATCCACCACCATCACAGATGCATTCAAAAACGTTCAGGAAACAGCCGCATCTTTTTTAGATGCCATCACCAAACAACGTGGTGAACTGGGTGCTTTTCAAAACCAGCTCGAATACACAGTCTCGAATTTGACTGATTTTTCTAGCAACCTTTCGGCAGCTCGTAGCCGCGTGATCGACACAGACTATGCTGCAGAAACAGCCAATCTGACCAAAGGCCAAATCCTTCAGCAAGCAGCCACAGCCATGCTTGCACAGGCTAATCAAATGCCCAACGTCATTCTTACCCTGATGAAGTAAGAAACGAATAAAAATTTCCGCCAATTAAAAAGGATTAGCAATGTCAACCGTTATCGCTACCAACACGGCCTCATTGGCTGCGCAAAGACATCTCAGCGGTGCACAGAATGCTTTAACCAATTCTGTAGAACGACTTTCGTCAGGGCTGCGCATCAATCGCGCAAAAGATGATGCCGCTGGACTGGGTATTTCTGAAGCTCTGCAGAAACAGATCAATGGTGTCAAGCAAGGCATTCAAAATTTGAACGATGGCATCTCGTTGGCTCAAACCGCTGAAGGTGCTTTGGCCGCTGTTGCAGAAATCGCACAACGAATCATTACTTTGGCCACGCAAGGCGCAAATGGCACCCTGAATACCACACAAAATAATGCGATCAAATCGGAAATTTTTGCGCTTAAAGACTCGATCAACGATGTTGCAAAGCGTACAAATTTCAATGGCACAACGCTTTTTGCTGGTGCGGACATCAAACTCCAAGTCAGCAATGATTCTGGTGACGTAGCGACGATTTCACAAGCTGCCTTAGCGAAAATTGCAGTCACCGATGAGGCGGGTAAATTCACCACTGAAAGCAAGGAGTTGTTTACTGCGATCAGCGACCTAACTGCGGGTGTTACCTCTGCGAAAATGGGAACCATACAAACAAAAGCCAGTAGCTATTTAGACACCATCACCGCCCAACGCGGCGCACTGGGCGCATTCCAAAACCAGCTGGAATACACCGTGAACAACCTCTCAGACTTCTACAACAACCTCTCTGCTGCACGCAGTCGCGTCATCGATACCGATTACGCAGCCGAAACGGCCACGCTGACCCGCGGCCAAATCCTGCAGCAGGCGGCCACCGCCATGCTGGCGCAGGCCAATCAAATGCCCAATGTGGTGCTGACGCTGTTAAAGTAAGAGACTGGTTACCCAGCAGCAACCGCGGTTGGGTAACACCTCGTTGACCTGGAGAACAACATGAACCCATTGTCTGCAATCGCTGGCAATGCTGCTGGCGCCTACCAAACGGTGGCTACGGTCCCGGAGCGTGCGACACGCCCGGACGCGCAGGCCGTGGCCATGGCTGTCAGCGCCCCCAGCAAAACAGAGACCCCTCTCAAGGATGCCACCAAGCCATCAAGGGAGGCGGTCGAGTCTGCGGCGAAACAAATCCAGCATTTCGTCTCGTCCATGCAGCGGCAAGTCAGCATCAGCAAGGACGATGTCACGGGGTACATCAAGGTGCAAATCATCAACCCGGACTCGGGCGAAGTGATTCGCACCCTGCCGTCGGACGAATTGATTCGCATTGCGCACAGCTTTGAGCAACTTGGCAATGTCATGGTGCATCAAAAAGCCTGAACTCTGAACCTCGGAGAACACCTTGGCCATCCAGTCCACCAGCAACAGCGGCAGCCAGATCGATGTGGCCAGCATCGTCAGCCAGTTGATGCAGGTAGAGCAAAAGCCGCTGACGGCCTTGCAAAACAAGATTGCCAAGAACGATGTCAAGATCAGTTCGTTGGGAAGCTTTCAGGGCCAGTTGTCCGCTTTTCAAACGGCCCTGAAGGCTTTGCAAGACAGCAGCAATTTTTCAACCAAGAGTGTCAGCAACAGCGTGCCAGGGGCTGCCACGGTGGCCATCACTGCTGCCGCATCGCCCGAGACTGGTCGTTACAAACTCAACGTCACACAGACTGCCGAGGCTAGCCTGGTGAATGTCTCGGGTTTTGCCAGCGACACAGACCCCATGACCAATGCCGCCGACTTCAAAGTGCGCGTGGGTGGCATTGACTATTCACCCGGTGCCTCGGACAACGTCACCACGGTCACGGGCTTTCGCAACTGGATCAATAATCACAGCACCCTCAAAGAGAAAGTCAAAGCCACCTTGTTGCAGACCGATGCCACGCATTGGTCACTGGCTTTGCAAGGCTTGCGCACGGGTACAGACAACACGCTGAGCGTCACCACGCCATCGGTGGCCTACACGGCCACAGCTGTTCAGGAGGCGCGCAATGCCAGCTTCACGGTCAATGGCATTGTTTTCAACCGCAGCAGCAACACCGTCACAGATGCGATTCCAGGCTTGACTCTGAATTTGCTGTCCAGTTCAAACAATACCGTGATCGAGGTGACCGGCGACACCAGCACGACTCGTCCGCGGGTTGACGCTTTGGTGAGCAGTTACAACGATTTGCTGAGTGTCTACAAAAGCCTCACACAATCCAATGCCAATGCAGAATTACGCGGCATCCTCAACAGCGACTCTACACTGAGCTCGATCATGAGACAAATTACCAGTGGCTTGAGCCATCCACAAAATGGCTTGGACAAACTGGGTTTGGAGTTCACGAAAGATGGGCGACTGGCTGTCAACGATACCCTGTACAACAGCCTGAGCAATTTGCCGCAAACCCTGGCCAATGGTTTTCGACTCGGGCTCAATGGCAGCGCGGACTTGTCCAATACCATTGAAGGCTTCCTCAGCGACTCCGGCACCCTTGCCAGCCGCATTCAATCTGAAAAAGATAACCAGACTGATCTAAACCGCCGCAAAACCCAATTGGAAAGCAAGCTGGCCCTGCTGCAATCTCGTTACACAGCGCAGTATGCGGCGTTGGACGCATTGTTGTTCAAGCTGAACAACACCAGCACGGCCCTCAAAAGCGCTTTGGACGCACTGACCAACTCACAAAAGAACAACTAACCGGAACACTGAATATGAGCTCGCGCGCTTTCAATGCCTATGCCACTGCCCAGCGGGAAACTGCTGTTGCCTCTGCTCGGCCGATTGACTTGGTGGTCCTGGTTTACCAACGTTTGATTGATCATTTGCGGCACAGCCGTCAGTTGATGCAAGAAGATGGCGACGCCACCGTGCCCTTGGGCAAGGCCTTGGACTTGCTCAACAGCGGCCTCGAAGCCTGCCTGGACCATGAAGACGGCGGTGAAATCGCCACCAATCTGGCCATCATTTATCAATGGGCCAACCGGGAAATACTGTTGGCCAGGCTCAAAAATGACGCCCCGAAGCTGACCAATGTGATTGATGTGCTCACCACGGTTTACTTTGCATGGCAGCAAAATGCTGCTGTGTCGAGCGCCACCGCAGCACAAGCGGCCATGGCCTATGACGCGCTCAACACGACGGTTCGCGAACAGGGTATGGGGTTCAGCACCACCTTGCGCTGACACCCCCTGATTGGAAAGCGCTGGCATCGTCATGCAAATTCCAATCAACCCGCCGGACCTGCAACTGGGTCAAGCGGCCCAGCGTGAGCGCCAGGCCGTCATTCCGGTGACAGCCATACCCAGCGTGCCTGAAATTACGCAAACGCTGGCGCCCCATGTCGCTCTGCAATGGGCCCAACCCGTCTTTTCAGACCAGGGCGCAGACCCCACGCGGAGCAAAGTTCAGACGGAAGTCTCGCCCGACCCTGGGTCGTCAGCACCGGGACGCGTCGGGATCGCCACCAACAATGAGCCCGCCATTTTGATGCAGTGGTCCGAGCCAGGCTTGATCCTGACGCAGTTGCTGAAGCAAACTCAAACGTCTGCCGCCTTCAACGAGCCGTCGCCTTGGCCAGAGTTACCGCCTGCTCCTGAGGCCACAGACCCCGCCCAAGCTTTGCCAACGAACCAGGCCACACAGGCCTTTCAGCGCCTGTTCACAGCGCTGGCCTCGTCAGATGTTTTTGCCGCTCAGCAATTGGCATCGCATTGGTATGGTGCAAAACGCGACACCGCGCGCGCGCAGGACCCGATAACCGACAGTCGCTGGGTCAAAGCTTTGTCGCCTGATCACCCTGCCGCACAACAAGCCACCCACATGCTGATGACCGGAGAGATGGTGTGGCACGGCGAAATGCTTCCCGGGCTGTTGGCACGCGTGCACCGGCAAGACTCTTGGCGAGAGAACGCGCCGGGGACGGGTCGCTTGGAAAAAGGCGCATCTCTCACCCTGGACATTGACCTGCCTCGCATCGGCCGGGTCAAGATCGTTGGACATCAATGGGGGGAACAACTCGATGTCACGGTTCGCGCGCCGCGCCAAGCGCAAGCCGGGCTCAAAAACGCCTATCCCGAGTTGCAACAACGCTTGGCAGAGCTTGCGCCAGGTCGGTTGACCACGCATTGGCAGGAAACCGAATGAGTGAGACCTCAGAAACACAAGCCGTTGCGCTGACCTATCAGCCCGGCATGCCTGCGCCCAAGGTGCTGAGCCAGGGCCGAGGCCTGCTGGCCGATGCCATTTTGCAAAAAGCGAAAGAGCTAGGGATTCCCACCAAAAGCGAACCAGCGCTGGTGGCGTTTTTGATGCAACTCGACGTCAATGACTGGGTGCCGCCAGAGCTTTTTGCAGCCGTGGCACAAGTGCTGGCATGGGCTTATGAAGTGGACGGCAGCTTGTCAGACAAGAAAGAAGCCGTGGCCGAGACCTTGAAACCGCCGGCGTCCTGACTTAGACCTGCAGGTTGGTGACTTCTTTGTAGGCGTCGACCAAGCGGTTGCGAACCGCGATCATGGTTTGAAAGGACAGATTGGCCTTCTGCAAAGACACCATGACTTCTTCCAGCGTCATATTGCTTTCGCCGGTGGAGAAGGCTTGCACTTTGGCCTGTGCCGTGTTTTGCGCCTGATTCACTTCGCTGACAGCCTGCTTGAGCAGGCTTTGAAAGTCATGGCCATCGGCATTGACCGTTGGTGCCGCAGGCGCAACCTGTCCTGCCGCCAGATCGGACATGACCTTCATCTGAGCGACCAATGATTGGATGGAATCAGAACTCATGGACAGATATTAAAACAAATTCAGTCAAACTCAAAACCGGCTTCCTTGTAGGCTTTGAGCTTGTAGCGCAAAGCCCTTTCGGACAAACCCAGGATGGCAATGGCTTCCTTGCGATTGCCGCCCACTTGCGCCAACA
>JACCDX010966588.1_pt1 | contig 29963 bp, 30 predicted proteins | sample 7449681 | NCBI WGS metagenome assembly JACCDX01 (sample SAMN15323450, study PRJNA562643) | freshwater metagenome | isolation source: river surface water | place: USA:Blue River Watershed | collected 2017-08-18
TGTGCTTATGATAGAAAATTAAAAGAAAGTACATCACCCCTTGATTATAATCTTTATGGAGGTAAATTTGAAAATACTGCTAAATGTCGTATTGAATTTGGTACTGTTGGTGGAAATGGTGTATCTATTCACTCCGGTAACCTTGTTGATTTAGAATCTGAACTCCGTGGTCAAACTAGATTAAATTCTTTATGTCCATCAACTCGTTATGATCCTAGAAGACAACCAGCTCTCCGTTTAAATCATCAACCATCTTGTCAAATGCAATATTATCCTCAAGTACCAACTGCTCCTTCTGCTTATAGTTCTTCTTCTTGTAAATTCTCAAGTTGGAATTAAATTCGTTATTTTTTTATTTTTATATTATTTATTTTAATTAAAATGAATACTCTCTATTCTAATCACATCTTTATTGATCCGTTCAAAAATTATAAAAAAATTAATCACATTTATTTACCTAATACACCCCTTTTTAATAATATCGATCTTAATAAATTTATTATTAAAAAAAATTTAAATTCTTTAAGTTCTATTTATTCTTTTCATAATAATAAAAAACTAATTCTAAAAGATTCAAAAGAATTAATAAAGAATTCATATTTACCTATTGATTTTTACCATCATAAAAAATGTTTAAAACTAATACTATATTCTTTTGATTTAAATTTTATATATTCATCTGGTCTTTTTATTATTAATTTTTTACTTTATTTATCATTATTAGATAAATAAGATTAATTTTCCATTTTATTATATACTTTTTATTTAATAAAATAAAAAATGATGAATAGAAAAATGAAACAAAATAAAAATAAAGAAAATAAACAACCTGAATTAACACCACCCCAACTTCTTTCCATTTTACAATTATCCTATTTAAACAAAAAACAACATAATACCAATGTATTTAATGATATTATTAAAAATGTTAAAGAAAATGATTTTATTAAACAAAATACTCAAGATGATGAAAATCAACATTTACAAATTATCTTCCAAAATTTTCGTGTTATGATTCAAGAAGGTTATAAAATAGCTCTCCAAAAACGCGAATATTTACCCTTCCAAACTATGATCTTACATTTTGATGATACAACTAAATTCCAATCTATTCAACGTCGTAATCGTATCTGTTCTGATGGTGTTATTCGCGATTCTCCTATTGATTATGTTAATTATCTTATCTCCAAAGATTTACAATCTTTTAATAATATTCTTCTTAATGAATCACCTATTCATGAATTTACTTATCAACCACGTGATAAATCCTTTAAAGAATTATATGTTCAACAAATTATTCTTGAATATCCCGATAATAAAGAATATTTATATTATTATCATCAACGCGATTTTTATCCTATTCATCTCTTTACTGTTTTTGCTAAACTTAAACTATCCTAAAATATCTATCTCTTTCACTCTTTGTTGTAAAATGAAATGTTAAAAACATATTTGTTGATTGAATTTTTTGCATCATTTTCCTATGATATCCATTTTGATAGGAAATTAATACATCACCTCGTTCTCCACAAAACATTTTTGATTGTGATGGTCTTATACTCTTTTTATTTAAATGTGTACTTTCTATATATGCTGGTGGTCCAACTGTATCATCTGTAATATCTGTTAAATATATAGTAAATTTAATATTCTTTTCAACACCATTATCAAAATGAAAACCATTAGGGTTTTGAACATTATTATGTATTTGTAAATTTGTTCTTGTTAACTTCCATTCAATACCAGTTGATTTATGTAATAAAGTTGTCATTAAATTTAAATCAAAATAACTTTTTATTTGTGGAAATAATTTATCAGCATTATAAATATCATATACACCTACATCTGTTTTTCTATTATAAGTACCTCTATTATCTATAACAGGTACATAATAATGTTGGATTTGTTGAAAATTAGTTAAAGCACCATAAGTATTATTAACAAAATATTTATGTAAAGGTACATCTTGTCTTTTTTGTAAATGTGAATATATACCTTCCATATTCATAAATTGTGATACTTCAAATACAACTCTATCCATTAAATCCTTATCATAAACTTTCTTTAAAAACAAATATCCCTTCTCTTCTAATCCTATTTTTTCTATCATCTCTTTAGTCACTTCTATTTTTGGTGGTACTATAGGTTCAGGAATATATTGAGGTTCTTCTTCTTTAAATTCTTCTTCCATAACTTCCACCATTGTATCTAATTCTTTTGGATCAAAATCATCTTGAATAACTTCTTTAATGACATGTTCATTAGGATCTTTTTGGAAAGATTCTTCTAAAGAATCATTATTTAGTGTCTCTATTAATAATTTTAAATCTTCTGTATTTTCCATTTTTGTACTTTAACTTTTTGATTAATTTTTTTTTAAATCAATTTACGAAGTGATTTAATTATAAATAAAAAAATTAAAAACTAAATAAAAAGTATAATTTATTTAATTTTTGTTACCACATGATTTAATATAATCAATATTGCGAATAATAGCACGAGTACTTTGACCACCACGAACCCAATATTCAGGTATAATATGTTGAGTATTTTGGACATTTTCTTGAATACATGGGATAAGAGGAATAAAGTTATCAATACTGGCATCAGCTAAAGAACTGGCAGATTTAGCAGTACGAGTATTTTGACCATAAAGGAGACGGGATGCTAAATCAGGATTCTTTAAAGTGGATTGACCTTGAGCTAAGAAAGGAGAACCAGGGAAAAGACGAGTATCTAATTGCATTCTATGTCCATCATGGGTCATTAAACCATTACGAAGAGTTGTACCAATATTAACAAATTTACCATTATTGTCATAATTAGTTGATTCTAAAGTACCTAAAATATTGGTATTTTGAATATATTGTTCTCTATTATCGCGTGAATTTTGCATATTAGGATTTAAATGGAAATCATAAATGCGGTTATTAGTCATTTGTTTAAAATCTTGAACACAAGAATCATAATAACTGGAAGTTGATTGATTTATTTGCAAATGAGGTCTTGAAGTCATCTCTTTTTACTTAATTTTCTATTAGATTTTTATTTTTCTATTTATATCAATTTATTTTTTGATATAAATTTATTTGTATTTTTTTCTTGATTCTTTCTAATGTAAAAAAATTAATACTTTTGAACAGTATTTTCATAAGGATTTGTTGTTGATATTGATGGAAATTCGGGTACAACAATTTGTCCAACACTACAATATTTACTATCTTCCTTACAAGTTGGACCAGTGGCGAAGCACCATTTAGCAAATGCAGTTTGTTCATTTGGTATTGTTGTTGATGGCATTTGATAAAAGTTTAATTGACCATTATCTTTATTATAAATATCACTAACATCGCGATAAAGATTATATTGGTATTTATCTTCAACTTCTTTTTTTAATTGTGGGTCATTCCAAATACGGGGTGCAGATGGTTTCGTTTTATCATCAGTGATTAAGCTAATATTCATAAAAGGGTTATTAACTGATGGTTTAATCTCTTTTTCACTTCGGGCATCTAATATTTTTTCATTAATTAAATTTTGTGATGATCCCGGGACTGAATTAAAATATAACTCCATATTCTCTTTTTGGGTTTTATATATAAAAACAGTGAATAACATAGTTAATATCATTATGAAAAAATAATTATAATTCTTTGTTATTAAATATAAAACAATACTTAAAATAATGGATAATCGGGTTATAGCATTTAATTTTTCAACTAAAGTCATTTCTGCATTGGGAAAGAATTGACTAATTTTAGATTTATTAAATAAAATGGAAAAATCCTCTAACCAAAATTGATCACTCTCCAATTTAATACTCTTTGATACATTTTCTGTTAAATTTCCTTCAATATACTTACTATTCTCCATGTTTATATCTAAATTATCTTTAGATTTATTTTCTATAAAAAAATATTTTTTTGAACTTTGTTTTTTATTATTATTTATCCTTATCTTTATTTTTTACTTTTCTTTGGATTATTATTTGTCTCTGTATTTTCAACTTCTGATCTTAATGTCTCTCCTAAGGTCTCATTTAAATTATTAAATAATCCTGCAAATTGTGACATATCTGGCATTTGTGGTGTTCCATTACTATCTGTACTAGTATTTTGTGCCATTTGTTGGAAAAGACCCATTGGATCAATACCTGCTATATTCTTAAAATTACCCATTAAATTGGTTGTTTCTTGAATTAATTCATTCTCATTCATACCATCTGATTGCATTGCACCTTGTACTTCTCCAATAACAAACTTTAATAAATCACCTAAACCATTCTCTCCACCTGGATTTGATAAAGAAGATAATAATTGTGTTGGGTTATTTAATAAAGGGAATTCTTCTGGATTAATCTTTTCACTAATATTCTTAGCTAATTGTGCAATCTTTGTATTCTCTAATCCCTTCATAAATTGTTCTTCAAAACCACTTCCGCCACTCTTACCCTTTTTATTATTTGATTTACCGAAAAAACCTGGTTCTGAATCTGATTCTGAATCTGATGATTCAAAGTTTTTAATATCTGCTTCATCAAATGTCATTGGTTTGGCATTTTCATCTAAAATAGATTCAACATAATCAATGGATACTAACATTTTACTATAAAACTTAGAATCATTTAAATTCTTTTTGACAAATTCAACATATTCAGGAAAGAAGACTAAATCACCATTATCATTACGACAAGTTAATAAACGAAAACATTCAGTTAAATTTGAACAGATATAAGTACGCAAATTAGCATTAGACTCTTTTAAAATCATTCTCATTTGGGCTTTACCAATTAATTTACTGACTTTTTGTTTTTCAATCTTACCATTCTTCTTTTTAATCTTATCAACTTGATATAAAAAATAATCAACATTCATATCTTTTAATTGATCTAAACAATATAAGAAGTTGTCACTCAAATTATATAAAACTTGATCATAATTACTTGATCTTTTATCCATAAAATGACGAATACCAGCTTCTAATGCACCTGATAAATCATTATGATATTTAAATTTTTCTTGAACATTTCTGGCGATCTCTAAATATTTGTCAGTGATAATGGGAACAACTTCTTCAAAAGTATAAGTTCTTTCAATAGGTGTCTCTTCTAAAATTTGTTCATGATTAACAGTTGTTTCACTCATTTTTGTCTTACTATTTTATTTTTATATTTATTTATTTTTATATACGCAGATTATTATATTTTATTTAAATTATTTTAAGTTTAATTCTCGTTTAATTCTCAAATACTCAAAATAAAAATAAATTGATTAATTTTAGATAAATGGTGAATACAAAAGAAAAATCTAAAAAAGACAAAAAATTAATACAAAAATCAAAAAAAATTATTAAAATGAAAGATCTTAAAAAAAATAATTCAGAAAATAATAAAAAGAATGTTAAAAAGAATAATGAATTAGAGATGGTAAATATAGAGATAAAGAATAAAAAGAAGAATAATAAGAATATTGTTAAAAATGAAGTTGTTATTGAGATGAAAGAGAATAAAAAGAAAAATAACAAAAAGAATAATACGATGATGATGAATGAAAATAATGATATAATGATGGATATGATGGAGAACGATGATATAAATTTGGAGAATATATATAAAAATTCGGGAAAGATAGATTTTGATAAGATATTAAATAAGTGTTTAAAGGGAAAAGATTTAATGGAAACATCATTAAATAAGAATGAAAAAAAGAGATTAAATGAAGAGTATGATAATTCTTTTGATGAGATATTAAAATTTAGAAGTAATATGACAAAAAAAGATATAGAATCAATTGATACAATAGTTTATCATAATGAAAATAATGATGGGATGTTTTCAGCAGCTATCGCTTATCATTATTATAATGAATTATATAAAAATAATAATAATAAATTGAATAATATTATGTTAGTACCTGATAAACCAAAGAATTTATACAAATTTTTAAATCCAATGGAAAAAGAAAGATATAAGGATAGAACAATTTTAATTCTTGATTTAAGTTTTTCACCTGAGTATTTACAAGAACTAAAGAAAATATGTAAAGCACTTTATATAATTGATGATCACTCCGCAAATAATATGTATCAAAACAACAAAATATTTATTGGTACAAATCATGCAGCATGTGCAAATGTATTTAAATTCTTTTATCCTAAAGAGAAAGTTCCTAAATTAATTAAAATAATTGATATATCTGATAGTAAATTAGGTTTAGGCAAATACACTAATTATATGAATTTAGTTGCAGTTACAATAGGTCATCGATATACACATAATAAAAGAGTTATGAAAGATCCTAAAATATTAATGAAAGAATTATGGAATTTGTGTGAATTAGAAAATTTAAGTTCACTTGTTGTTATCGGTCATTATATGGATGAAGTCGAGGAAAGCCTTAAAGAACAAATAGCAATTAATGCTAAACCAATGAACTTTTTAGGCTACAAAGTGGGAGCTCTTAATTATAATAGCCCAGCTTTGAATAAGAAAGTTTTACGACAAATAAACACTAATTTTGAGAAAAAAGGAATACCAATCGACTTCGCCGTTGTTTTCGGTTATGAATTTAGTTCGAATGGTTATAGTATAACAATGGCAGATAACCATCGTGAAAATTCAAAAATTGATTTAGGAGAATTAGCTAAAAAGATCGCTAAATTAGGTGGACATCCTAAAGGTGGGTTTGGGCACAGACATTCCTCACATGCTTATTTCGGTCGCAAACCTGGACAAGATATATGGGATTTGTTTGATAAAAAATCTATTTAAAAATAATAATTTTAACGACAAAATTTATTTTATAAAAAATAAAAATTTAATAAAAAAAAATTAATAGGCTTCAACTTGAACTGCTTCATGATTATGTTCATGATCAATATTTTTATCTTCATTTTTATATTTTTCTGATAATAATATAAAAACTTTAAAATACTTCCAAACGACTTTTTTATTTTCATCACTCATATTATCGATCCATAAATCTCGAATGATGTTTCTTAATTTTAACATATCTCCCTGTATATTATCTTGACCACCACCATTAATAAAGAATAATTCATCTTCTGTCATAATTTGTGTTTTAAAAGGATGAATATATTTTATAAAATTTTCAATAATTTTTGATGAATTCATACTTTTCATCATATCATACTTTACTTTAAACACCTGAAGTGTTTTTATATTTGGATACAAATTTGATATCTCTTCCAAAAAATCCTCAACTTGTTTTATAAATACTTTTTTAACTTGCATTTTTCCTTACTTCTAATTATTATAATTTTTCTTTAAATCCATTTTTATGTTTTATTAAATATTCCCATTTCAACTGACATTGTTATATCTTTATTTATTTTATTAATATATTTTTTAAATCTATTCTTTATTGTTATCATTTTAGCAAAGTTCTTTGTTAATTTATTTGCAGGACACATTTGAACAAATAAATCAAATTCAATTATGTTACCTTTATTATTAATATATCGAACAACTATTTTTGGTCTCATTAATATCTTATGTTTTTTATACATTTTCTCTAAATCACCTGCACATACATAAAAATCACCCAAATCTTTTGCATATTTCTTTGTAAATGTTTTATTCATTTTTTTAATATTATATTTTTTATTATATAAAACAATTCTTACTGTTTCATAATCATTTTCCATGATATAATATGGATATATTTTGTTTAATAATTTTTTTAAATGAGAATAATTAATACCTCTTTCATATTTTTTATAAAAATGTAATTGAGTTAATTTTCTTTTATTTGTCATAACTAAATATATATTCACATATAACTCAAAATATCTAAATACCTTGTTTGTATACTTCTTTCTTTTTAATAAAGAATTAATCTCTTTTTTTAATTCCTTTTTTGTTATCATCCCTTACTTTATACTCATTTTATATTTATGAAAATATAAATTATAAATTAAAAAAAAATATAATTTAGTTACCACCACCAATGCGCATAGGACCACGAGGTATCTCCATATTACGTTGATTCATACGGGCTTCATAATCATTATCAAGTTGGGTTTTCTTTTGACTTGTTCTTGAATCACTTCCACCACCACCTCCACCCATCCAATCCATACCACTACTTCCACTTCCAAAACCACCTCCACTATTATTATTTGAAGTACTATTTCCTTTAAACATATCATTGTCACTGTCGGGGGTTTGAATGGAAAAGTTGTCAGATATAAAACTGAATGTTTTTCTTAATACATTTGAAGTTGTATTTCCGGTTTGAGGAGTATCAATAAATGAAAATGTATCAGACAAACCTTGCATACCTGAAGGATCAAAATCTAAAATCTCTTGTTGTTGAACAGTTTGTCTATGACTTTCATCATACCATTTAAAAATATTTACACCAACTAATAAAGATGGTTGACCATTAATAGGAATAATTGCAGATGGGACACTCTTTATATAATTTGGAATACGAATACCCCTTGTATCAACATTGACTTTCATAAATTTTCTATCCAAACTAGGATCTTTTTGTAATAATACTAAAAACTCCTTTGAATGCATACACTTGTTTGAATAAAATAATATATAGTCGTTTCGATTACTCATTTATTTATTTTTTAAATACATAATTCATTTTTTAAAATTACGCAAAATTTTATTTAAAATGAAAAAAAAAATGAAATTCTTATTATGAAAAATTTTAATTTAAAAAAAAATAAATTAAAAGAATAGAATAAAAAGAAGATGTCTTATATAAAAAATATAGTAAAAGATGATTTTGAGATTGAATTTGATATTAATAACGGTGATAGTAAGATTTTACCATCATTAGTTAATGGATTAAGACGAACATTAATATCGGATATCCCAACATGGTGTATTGATGGTGAAAGAGTATTATTTTTGGAGAATACTTCTGTAATGGATAATGAATTTTTGGCACATAGATTAAGTATGGTACCAGTAAGGTGTGATTTAAAGGATATTGATTATGATTCAATATTTTTAAAGTGTTCAAAGAGAAATGAGAATGATGAATTGGAGGGTGTATATGTGAGGGATATTGAGGTATTAGAGAAGAAGAGTGGTAATTTAATAGAAAATAGTGATTTTTTTCCTTATCCAGATATATTATTAGTAAAATTGAGATTAAATCAGAGTGTATCATTTGAGGGTAAATTGGAATTAAATAGTGTAAGTAATGGTGGTGGATCAATACATTCACCAGTATCATCATGTGTACATACATTTAAAGTTGATGAGAACAAAGTTAGAGAGAAGACAAAGAATATGAGTGAAGAGCAGAAGGTAAAATTTGATGTAATGGATAAAGAACGGGAATATATTAAAAATGATAGAGAAGAACCGGGTGAATATACATTAAAATTTGAATCATTAGGATTTTATAAACCGGATGAAGTTGTTCAATTTGGTTTAGTAAAATTGATGGAAAGATTGGATAGATTTTATACGGATTTAGTGAATAAGAATGAGAGAGTTGAGATATATGAGGGTGATGTTTTTCCTGATATATTAAATATAGTTGTACATGAGGATTCAGATACATTAGGTAATTTAATATCATCATATACAAATTTAAAACCAAATGTGGCTTATGCGGGTTATGTGATTCGTCATCCATTAAGAAAGAATGTCTTAATGAAGTTTAAATTAAAAGAAGATAATACAGAGGAGAAGATTATTGAATTAATTGGGGAAGTTATTGGAGAAATTAAAAACATATTAATAAATATGTTAAAGGTATTTTCAAAGAAGTAAATTAATTTTTACTTTTGCATTTAGAGGTAAACTTTTCAGTGACTTTCTTTATACCTAAATTATATCTATTTTGTAAAGTAACACAAACGAAGAAAGTGACAACAATTAATACGGGAAGTTGACCTAAAAACTTAACAAAAGAACAGAAGAAATAAAGGAAAAAGAAGATAATAAAATACAAGGTTAAAAAATCCTTATGAAAATATTTTTCTTGAAAATCATCTAAATCTAAATTTTTAATATAATCATTACTAAACATTATTATAATCTCTATTAAATATTAATATTTTTAATTAAAAATATTAATAAATATATAAATTTAAAAAATTATTTAACTTTTGATAATTTCTTTTGGTTCTTCAATAGTTGTGACTACTTTAATGGTATTTTTATCAAATTGTGTTTTATTAACAGCTAAAACTATAACACATAAAAGACCAATAGTATACATTAAGAAGTGGATCCAATAATTTTTGTCAAAAGTGACTGAACAGAAGATTAGAAAAGCAATACCTAAACAGACTAAACTAAAATATGGTATATTTGCGGTCATTCTTAAAACAGTTGTTTGATAAACAATGGGTATTAATGAAAAAACAATTAATAAATTGGCTAAAAACAGAACATAATAACTGGTTGTTTTATCTAAAAGGATCATCTTTCTCTATATTTTATAAATTTTATTTTTTTATTTAAATTATTTAGTCAAATATTTTGATAATAAATTCATATCAAAATTATTAACATTATGAAATCGTATTATATGCATCTCCGTCATTTTCGCTATTCTTCTAAAATCATCTTGATATAATTGTATTCCATCTTGATATCTTATATTACATATTAAACCCTTATTATTCTCTATACGTTCTATATCATATTGAATATTATATACGTTAGTATGTTTTACTGATTCATTTTGTTGATCATAAAAATCACCATTTACTAATACCTTAAATGAACCATTTTTTATATTATCATACATATCTACTAACGTATAATTTAAACCAAAAAAAGGATAATCATATTCAAATAATACTCTATTATTCTTATACCGTAAATTCGGTAAAACCACTCTGAATGTATTATTATTCATTTTTCTTTACTCTTTATTCTTTATTTTACTCTCTAATCAAAAATTTATCATTTTTTTTATTATCCCTCTAACTCCTCACCACTCATTAATCCCGATCTTACTATTACTACATCCTCCACCGGTCTATCATTACCATCCGTCTCTAATCCCTCTATCTTCTTTACTATATCAAAACCCTTTATAACTATACCAAATACTGTATGTTTACCATTTAAATGTGGTGTCGGTGTTGTTGTGATAAAGAATTGTGATCCATTTGTATTTGGACCCGCATTTGCCATTGACAATAATCCTGGTTGATTATGATCTGCCCCTAAATTCTCATCTTCAAATTTATCACCATAAATACTCATACCACCTGTACCATCTCCTCTAGTAAAGTCACCACCTTGAATCATAAAATCCTTAATAACACGGTGGAATTTAGATCCTTCATAAGATGGTTTTGAACTATTATTTAATACATTACGAGCACAAAGATGTCTAAAATTAATACAAGTTTTAGGTGCATCTTCATCTAATAATTGCATTACAATACGACCAGCAGGATTTCCCCCAATTTCAATATCAAAATAGGGATATAATGATAAATCATTAATATCTATATTTGGTCTTTTATCTTCTGTTGGTTCTCTTCCACCATCTTCACCCGTTATTTTCTTCTGTTCTTCAGGGGTTTTATCTTCCTTCTTTTTAAAATAATAATTATAGGCAAAATAACCAATAATAATAATTATTAAAATAGCTATTAAAATCATCCATTTATTAGATGTGATTGTATTTACTAAACTCTCCATTTTTATTCTATATCTTTTTATCCATTTTTTTTTATATACATAAACTTACTTATTTTATGTTTAATTCCAATTTAAAAAAAAATTAATAATTTAATAATATATAAAAATGGAAGTTAATATGGTGGATGATATAGAAGAAGTTGAGGAAGTATTTACATGGAATAAGAAGGAGGAGAAGAGATTAGTACAATTATATATAAATACAAAGAGATTAGAATATGGTTTTAATACAATGAGTAAGAATAATATAATAAAGATATGGATGATGGATACATTATTATTAAAGGATGAAATAAGTGAAAGATTTATGCAAACAATGTATAATAAGGAGTTAGAATATTATGATAGTTTTGTAAATTCGGGAATAATAGAAGAGGAGAGGATAGGTGATTCAATAATGATACATTTAAATCCGGAAAATGAAGATGTAAAGATATTAAATGGAAGATTTAATAATATAGAATCAAAAAGAATAATGAATAAAAAGATAGAATTTGATAAAGGTTTAATGAGTGATTTTATGAATATAAATATAAATAATGTACCAGATGATGTTTTAAGAGTGTTAAGTTCAGATGGATCAGAGTATTATTATGTAAATAAAACAAAAAGAACATGTACATGTTTGGGATTTACATATCGACAATATTGTAAACATCTTGATTTATAAATCTGTTATTAAAGACTCGGGACCTTGTGTTGCGGCCATTGTAATTTACTGCGTACACCCGGATTTGCCCGTGAATAATCAGTTTTCGGGACGATGTATTAGTATTTTCACAAACCGTTTTAAATGAATCGGTTATTAAAGACTCGGGACTTTTAATTTTTGAATAATATCATTTGTTGAATAACCTTCAATAAATGTGAATAATTTAATTCTATCTGAAAACTCTTCTGATATATTTTGATCGATAGATTGTTTTGAATGAATATAAATAGAATGTGGTTGTATAGATTGAATAAGATCTAAAATATTATTTTTATTAATTATAATAATACAATCAACATAAGGTAGTTCTGATAAAATAAGTGATCTTTCATTTTGTTTTTGATAAAATGAGTTATTTAAATCTGAATAAAGACCTATTATATTCATATCGGATATTGATTTACAGTGTTTTAAGAATTTAAGATGTCCATAATGAAAAATATCATATGAACCAAATGAAAAACAAATATTTTTATATGTTTTTATATTTTTTATTAAATGTTGAAAAATTATATTATTTTTATTAAAACTATATATCTTTTGTTGATATAATAAATTATTTTGAATATTATGTAAAGAATAATATTCTTGAATATGTTGATGATTACATATAAATGTACCTTCATTCTTTAATGATAAACCACCTATATAATTTGCTATTTCTGCTGATAATAATAAATTATTATTTTTTGAAAATTCAGCTATAAATGTTGCAAATATATTATTATCACAACCTATAATATTCTTTACTTTTATATTATCATGATAATATTCTTTTTTTTCAGGATGAGAATATAAAATTAAACCATCACTATCTAATATTAATAGAATTAGATTACATTCATATCGATTATATAAATCTATTAATATATCATCAATATTATTCTTTTTTGTTATAAAAGAAGCCTGTTTTAAATTTGTTTTTAAAAGAAAACATTTTTTATACTTCAAAAATGAATTATGTTTTGGATCTATATATACTGGTATTGAATATTGATTACATAAATTATATATATTCTCATAAAAATCCCGTATTATAAATCCTTTATCAAAATCCGAAAATACTATACATTGTACCTCTAAATTACATATTAATCTCTCTATATTTGTATAAAAATAATTATAATGTACCGGTTCTATATACTCCGTACATTCTGTATCAAATCTTGATGTCATCACATTCTGACATATTATTCTATTCTTTACATTTGTTATCCTCCTCTCATCCTCTATTATATCCGACTCTATTCCATATTCACTTATTAATCTCTTTATTTTATTACCATCTTCATCTTTACCTATTATAGACATTAAATTTATAGACATATATGGTACGAGATTTTTTAAATTTAAAACTAAATTACCAACACCACCTAATTCATCTTCAATTTTATTAATATTGATAATAGGAAAGGGACCTTCAGGAGATATTCTTTCCATATTACCATAATAATAACGATCGATCATAATATCTCCAATAACAATAATTTTCTTTTTCATTTATTTATTTTGTGTTAAAAAAATAAATATATAATAACGAATAAAAAAAGGGTTTAGATGGTAAAACTATCTGAATCACCATTTATTAATTTAGTAAGTTGAGCTTGAGTAAGATTAAAAATGGGTAAGATATAATTTGGATTAATAGTTCTTGGACATGGGAGTTTGAATTTATAAGGATTACCATAACGACTGTTTCTTAAATAATATGTATAAATCTCTTTAAGGAATTGATTTGTAGCTAATAAAGTACGATCACTCTTAGAACCTGGATAAAGATCTTTAGGTAAAACAATAGTCCAATTAAAATAAATAAATTCAGAATATTTATAAAAACTGCGGGTCATAATATCTAACATTTTAGTGAAGAAATCAGCATGTTTAATATAATAATATAAGATCTTTTCTTGTTCTGATAATAAAGCTGGATTAAAAGTGGCATCATTTTGACAAACACCTGCTTCACCAACTATATTACTCCAACAAACAGGAAGTTTATTTGGTTGTAAAACCTTTAATAAATTGATCTTAGTTGTACCATTAAAATCAATATAACGGATAGTATTAGTTAAATTACCACCTTGTTGTTCTAACATAACAGTTGACCACTTACCTTGATTATATTGAACAGCATCATACTTGATTGTTGAACAGAATTTCTTAGGAGCTTGGTTATAATAAGAACGGGATAAGTTACGGAAATCCATAACAATATTTAAAAAGTTAGCAGAATTAAAGGCAATAGCTAATAAAACAGAACGAAAATAGTTAATTTTCTTCATATTAAAGTTATTGGCTTCGAAAACACTGCAGTTGTCTTTAATATTATAAGTAATCTCGGATTCAACAGAACCATTTAAAAGATCAGTTGTACTCATTTTGTTTTCTATAATAAGGGAAGAATAATTTTTTAATTTTTTTTAATAAATTACGAAAAATAAATAATTTTAATATTTTGATCTTCTAATGAATCATTTTCTAAATCCGTTGAATTTGATTCAGATTCATCATTTGTCTTATTCTCATTCTCTAATTCTTCTTCTAAACCTATATCCTTATTTTCTTGATCTTTCTTTATTCTATTCAAATCAAAATAATCTCTCATAAAAAGTGGTTCCGGTAAATTCTTTATTATTCTATTTTTTACCAAAAATTGTGCATAAGCTGATATCTCTAATAATTCAATTGCTGTATATACCTGTCCTTTTATCTTTAAATCACCATAAAAATCAAATGGTGGTATTAATTTATAATTTATCTCTCTTCTTTGAAAAAATGCTAATTTAGCATCCTGAACCATATAAAATAATTGTGTGTAAAAATCTTTATTTCTTATTAATAAATATAATAACTGATCAACTTCACTAATTTCTCTTATTATTTTTTGTTGTTGAAAAATATTTCTTGTCTGTGACATTCTTATATTCATCTGATTTATATATGTTATCAAATCTTTCGCTGAATACTTCTTTTGTAAACGATTATCCATCGATTTAAAAATAAAAAAATACTCCTTACATTCATTATAAAATTGTATCGCCGTTGTATAACATTTCGCTATTCTTTCTAAATAATCCTGATTTAATAAATGCTGAATTATCACTATATCCGTTTGTTGTTTAACTGTACCTCTTCGCGGGTATTTATCTATATCTATTGTAAAATCATCATATACTGGAATCTGCAATTTACTCATTTTCTGTTATTATTTTACTCTTTTTTATATTTTTTTTACCTCAGACATTTTTTAAAATGAAAAAAAAAATGATTCTTTTTTAAACACAAAAAATGGACTTAAAAAAATATATAAAGAAAATATAGATTTACTGAAGATGGAAGTTCAAGATCAAAATTTTAAGGAATTAAATAATTTGTATAAGATTAGAAAAACTGTATTAGAGATGATGGTTGACCGGGGTATTAGTGTACCAGTTGAATTAGAGATGACATTAGAACAGTTTAGTATTCAATATAGTACACGAAATATAGATATATATATTAATGATACAGCACAGAATAAAAAGGTATATATACATTTTTATAGTAATGAATCGAAGAATTTTGGAAAGAATGATTTAAAGTCATTATCGGCTAAATTATTAAAGGATTATGAGGATGAAAATTTAATGTTAATATTAATATTGAAGGACAAAGAGAATAGTATGGTGACAAAGGAGTTAAATAAACAGAATTATAGAAATGTGGAGATATTTTTACATCAACATTTAATAATTAATATCACAAGACATTTTACACAACCTAAATTTACAGTATTAACAGAGGATCAAGAGAGGGATTTATTATTACAATATAATACAACAAAAAAACAATTACCGAAAATAGAAAAAACAGATGCAGTTGCAAGATATTATGGATTAAAACCAGGACAAATAATTCAATGTCAAAGAAATTCAACAGTATCTGGTATATCTAACTTTTATCGTGTTTGTAAATAAATACTAAAAATAAATTAAAATTAAAAATAAATTAAAATAAAATTTTTTCAATTAAATTTTTATTAATAAAAATAATAAAAATATATTTTATAAAATAATAAAAGAAAGTAAAAATATCTAAATAAGGAATAGAATATAATGAGAACTGATTATGATGTTATAAATGATACACATAAAAACATGTTACCTGTACCTTTTCCAGGTAATCCTGCTCCAAGTGCTCCCGAAGGTGTTAATTATGGTTCTAGTACTAAACCAATGCCTTTAAAACCTTATCCTAATAGTAAATATGATAAAGTTCAATATTGTAATGAAATACCACCAGCACCTCGTTCTCAAGGTATGAATATACCTTATCAAGGACCAGATTGTCCATATACTAATCCTCTTCCTTATACTAAAGATGCTTGTTATTTAACAACAAACAATGGTCAAGGTGTTGTTGGTTTAGTTTGTAATGATGCTGGAGGTTCAGATAATTCAAATTTTGCAAGAGGAAATCAATTTGGTGTAGCATATAAACAACTTCCACCTCAAAGTGAACAATTTAAAAAAGATCCAACTGAATATGACGTTATTAAACCAGTTCAAATGAAAATGGAATTAGAGAATCCTTTAGTTATTTATGATAAGAATACTTTTTATCCCCAACCTGATTTTGAACTTCAAAAAGACCCTAATTATCAAACTTATATGCATCCTAATCAATTTACTCCTCATGGTTTACCCACTTATACTTATCCCGAAAAAGTCGCTAATCCCATGAAACCTTTAACTGCTAAAGAATATGAAGAAAAAATGAATAAAAGAGAAACTTCTAATGATCCTGTTATTAGTGATTTTCCACAAAATATACCCTATTCCGAATATAATCCAGATCTCGAATTAATTAATGGTCATATCGAAACTTTCGAAGATATTGAAGCCAAAAATTTAGTTTATGTACCCGCCGCTAAATTAGATGTCACCGACCCTAATAATTTTATTAATTTATCCTGTCCCCATCGCGGTGGTTGTCCCTTTTGTAAAAGATGTCCTTATGGTCCTAAATGTAAATGTGGATCCGATTGTCCTTATTGTCAAAATTGTCCTTACATCAAAAATATATCTTTAGAAAACTTTACTAATGACTTCAAAATTCAACAAGATAATGATAACAAATCCAATTTAGTCCGTTTTGTCGCCATTATTTTAGTTATTATTATTCTCTTCTATCTATTCGCCTTTATTAATAAACTCATGAAAGCTTAAATTATTTTCTTTCTATCCAATAATTAAATTATTTTTATTTAAAATAATTTTCAATTTAAAAAAAACTATTTAAGAACGACGTTCGATGGGTGATAAATAGGGTAAATGAAGGAGTTCGAATATTTGATTTTCAGAGTTAAGAAGAATAAGTTCATTGGTATCTTTTTTAGTAAGAGCATATTCATTTAAAGAATAACCTAATTCAATTGCTTTATTGCGGACACGAAGATTAAATTCTTTGTTTCCCGTAAAATAAAGTAAACCAGCCCAATAATTAGGATAAGAGAAAACACGGATATCAATACGACGAGCTGGTAAAGATGCTTTTAAACGACATAATCCCATATATTTTTTATCACCTTTTTCTGTTAAATGTCCAATTAAAAATCCGGAATTAGTCATAAATTCTATAATGCGTTTAAGATAATTTTGTTCTTCAATATTGGTTGTATATTCGGGATTTGTGATAATAATATCTATATCACCTGAATTTAATTCACCTCTTCTATAAGAACCACATATTTCAAAAATTAATTTTTTATCTATTTTTTTAAGTGATTTTTCAATAACTTTTTTGATTTTATCAATTTCTTCACGAGGTATTCTTAATTTAATATCATCATAAAAATCCAAACCTAATTTAATATGATGAGTTATGGATAATTCACCATTATTAACAACTCTTTTTATATCATCAATAGAACGATAACCTAAATTATACCAATCTTCAGCACGACGAATACCAACACCAGTGATAGTTTCAAAAAGTGATATAATTTCATGTTTATTTTGAATATTACCTAATTCACTTAAATTACCAGTATTTAATATTTCATCTATACGATCACTAATACCTTTACCAATACCAGTACAAACGGTTTTTAATTGAGAACCTGATATAATATCTCCATTATATTCTTCAATGGATTTAATAGCATTAAAAACAGCTTTTGATTGGAATTTTTTGGTGGGATCATTGCGATAAAGAGTTAATAATTCTTTAAGTTTGTTTAAAATAAGATTTTTTTTATTAAGAATTGAATTCATAATTAAGTATTTAATAATAAAATATAAATTTTTTTTTAAATTTAAATGTATAATATTTATAGGAGTTTTAATAATGGAAGAAGACTATAATGAGGAAGATATAATAGAAGGTTTTAAAAGAAGAGGAGTTTGGAGATCAGTATCAAAAGCAGCAAATAGAAGTAGTAAAAAAATAGCTTCTATGTTTTCAAAAAAGAAAAAGAAGAGTTATCCACAATGTTCTAAAACATTAACAGATAAAGAAGCATTATGTTATTTGATGAAATATGATGATTTAAAAAATGCATTTGGTACATCTGGAAGAACATCATTAGATAAAGCTAAACAACATTGGAAAGATTATGGTTGTAAAGAGAATAGAAGTTATGTATGTTCAAAATGTGATATTAATTTAACTGATGTTCAAGCTCAATGTTATTTAAATAATAATAAAGATTTACAAGATAAATTTGGTAAAATGGGTGAAACTGCTATAAATAAAGCTAAAGAACATTGGAAAAAAAGTGGTTGTTTTCAGGAAAAGAATTATACATGTAAAACATATTCAATGACAGCATCTGATTTTAATTTTGATATTTATAAAAATAGTTATTGTAATACAAATGCTAATGATATGAGTTCATTAGGTGGTTATAGTTTAAGTGGTAATGTGAATGATATAATTTTAAGTAAAAAAGTTGGATCTGAAAATGATTGTAAAAATCTATGTAAAAATGATTCAAGTTGTGTTTATTATAATTATTCAAAAACACCTAAAGTATGTGATTATTATAGAACATATCCAAACAAAATAACAGGATCAACATCAGTATTAGCTGGTATTAAAAACTCAGTTGGTCCTTTATATACTAATATGGGAAATAATGATAAAAAGAAAGTAAAAGAGTTTTGTATAAAAGCTAAATTGGATACAGTAACAAAAGATTGTTATAAAGATACTCGACAGGTTAGTGGTAATAATTATATAGATTTTGATTCACAATGTGTATGGAGTAAAAAAGGTGGTGAGTTAGTAAATAATTCAACATATAAAAATAATTTAGAAGATACAGATGTTGAAAAGAGTTCAATAATAGATAGTTATATGACAAAATATAATAATATGCAAAAGAATAAAACAGATTATAGTACTGCAAATAAAAACCTATCAAGATATGATTATGGTTTTAAAGATTGGATAAGTTTAAGAAAAAATGAATTAACAGCATTAAAAGATACATATTTTAGTACTGTTAAAGATGAAGCTGAATATCAATTATTAGTAAATTCAGTTGTAACAGATTATATTGGAAGTGATCAACCATTTGAAACAGTAGAAGAAGGTTTTAGAAATTATGGAGGATTTTCAAATTTAAGAAGTTTACGAAGAATTTTATTTGATGATGAGAAAGATAAGGATAAAAATAAAAAATATTATTTATATTTTTTCATTATATTATTAATCATTATTTTTACATATTTTTATGTTTTCCGTAAAAATTAAGTATTCTTTTTTATAATATTATTATTCTATAAAATATATATAATAATAATAGATAATATATAAATGGATTTTATTGAATATTTTGCAAGTACACAATGGTGGTCTGACTCAAATTTATGCAGTAAAACTTTAACTGATACTGAAGCACAATGTTATTTAGATCGATATGGTGATTTACAAAAAGCTTTTGGTAAATCAGGTAGAGCTGCTTTAGATTCAGCTAAAAGACATTGGAAAATACATGGTTGTAAAGAAAAAGAAAAGAGAATATATACATGTAATAAAACATGTGATGCAAAATTAAATGATGTTCAAGCTCAATGTTATTTAAATAATTATAGTGATTTAAGAACTAAATATGGATCATCTGGTCCAGATGCTATAAAAAAAGCAAAAGATGATTGGAGAATAAATGGATGTGAAAATGGTCGTAATTATAATTGTAAAAGTTATACAATGAGTCCATCACAATTTAAATTTGATATATATAAAAATGCATATTGTACAAATGATCCAAATGGATTTACTTCATTTTTTAAACAAAAGTTAATATCACCAAATGATGTTTTATTAAGTATACCTAATACATCAAGTGAACAAGTATGTAAGGATAATTGTAAAAAATATTCAGAATGTACTTATTATAATTATAACACAGCAAATAAAAATTGTTTTATATACCGGGACTTTCCATCATCAACAAAAGATGATTTTTATGCAAGAGCAGGATTAAAAAATACAGTTGGAGTTAATTATTCACAATTATCAACTGCAGATCAAAAATTAGTAAAAGATAATTGTATTAAATTAAAATTAGATGCAACAACAAAGGATTGTTATAAAGATGTTAGAAAAGATAGTATAAATAATTATATAGATTTTGATAATCAATGTGTTTGGAGTAAGAAGGGAGGTCAAGTTGTTAATACATCAACATATAATAATCCAACTAATTTAGATATAAATAGTAAAGATAGTCCAATTATATCTTCTTATCAAACTAATTTTAATAAAATGACTGAAAATAGAAATAATTTTGATACAGAAGATAGATCATTAAATCAATATGATGTTGGGTTTAATGATTGGAATTCACTTCGTAAAAATCAATATACATCTTTAAAAGATAATTATATACAAACAGTTAAAGAAAATGCAGATTATCAAACATTAATAAGTGAAATTGTAAATATGTATATTGGATCAGATAAAGAGGGATTTGGTAATAGTGGATATTCTTACAGAAGAGAGATTTGTTTATTTATTTTTATAATTTTTGTATTTATAATATTTTTATATATGAATAAAAAAAAATAATTGAAAAAAAATCTATATTATCAGTATAGAAATGGCAGTTGATTCAAGTGATATAAGCAATTGGTATAATTCATATATAACCCAAGGTAATACTTTAACAGATTTAAATACAGCTAAAACTGATGATATAACAACTAAAAATGAAATATTATCACAAAAACAAACAAGACAAGAAGAACAATTAAAAATGATAGAAGAAAAGAATAAACTTATATTAACACGTTCAAGAATGCTTCAATTAAGTCAAGAGAGAAATATATATAAAAAGAAGATTATTTATACATTAATAGCTGTTATATTATTATTATTAATTATCACTTTAGCAACATATGTATCTTTAAGTAACAAAAAGTAATTATCTTTTTTATTATCATTTTTAATTATAAATTAAATAAAAAAATATTTATTTAATTTAGGAAAATGTCTAGCTATACAAATTACTCAGGTTTACAAGCAACTGATATTGAAGCTGATTCAGACACAAGTTTAAATAATATAACAAATCAATTATTATTAAAGTATGATGATAATTTTAATTCGTTATATACAAAATCAACAAATTTGGATAGAGCGATAATGAATAAAGAAGAATTAATTTTTCAAAATATGGATTATTCAGATAGAAATACAAAAGCTATATATGTATTATATTATACAATTGGATTAACCATTATATATTTTTTATTATTTACTTTACATGCAACTAATAGAATCACAACTAAACTTTTATGGGTTGTTGTATTAATCTTATTTTTATTTTATTTATTAATTATTTATTATCGTGTTATTTATGAATCAAATGTTAATTTAGCTTTATTATCATATGAAACCGGAAAAGCTATTAAAAATATACCTAATACTGTTGGTTCATCAACTAGTTATAAATGTCCAACTTGTCCTGGTTCAACAGGAAATGGTGGTTCTAGTACAGGTGATGCAGGAAACAATATTATTTTAGATAAACAATCATCTGAGAATGTTTGGTTATATGGAGATAAAGCAATGAATATAAATAATAGTACATTTTCAGGTGTTGATATAAATGATTATTATAGTGGTGCTATAGGTGTTGATCCTAAACCATTCTTTCAAGGAATATCTAAATTGGGTGCAACTTATTATAAATGTGATATGAAAGCACCAAGAGCCAATGCTGATAATGGTATTGGTATTCAAGGATTTGTAAAATCAACTTTTTCAACTATACCATGTACTGAAATGAATGGTTTTGAAGAAACAGCTAAATATATATGTACAGGTAATGCAAATGGTGAAGTTAATTCAGATACAGATGGTGGTTGTACAGAAATTGTATAAACTAAAAATAATTTTTTTAATAAATAAATTTTTGAATTAAAAATAAATTCAAAAAAATAAAGGATAATATCTTAATAAGAAATAGATATAATATGAGTATTCCAAATGTAAGTGCAAGTTCTCAAACTAAATATAAAGATGGATTAACTAAATTAATTAAATATGGATCTGATTTAAACTTAAATTTAGCTGCATTAGATTATGAATCTTTTCAAAATTATGAAAATTTTGCTGATTATAATACATCTATTGATACTGCTATTAAAGGTTCAAATGGCCAAGGTGGTTATAATGCAAATTTTACATCATTAAACAGTGAAAATAATGAACAACAAAAAGCAAGTAATATAGTAAGAGAGGTATTATTAAGACAACAAGAATTGATGGATCTTCAAAATACTGATTTAAACAATCAAATAAGTACATTGGATAATATGCAATCACAAATATTCTCAAAAGAGAGATTAATTGAAGAGAATGATGCATTTGCATTAAAATCAGAAAGAGATATTCGTGTATTATCTGGATCTTTAATTATCACTGTTATTTTATTATTAGTTGTATTTTCATATTATCGAGGTGGTTTAAGTGAAAGAAACTTTTCAATAGTTTTTATATTAATATTATTTGTATTTTTATTTTATTTATGTTATCAATACAATATATTATATTTACAAGATTCATTAACAAGATTATTTACATTTAAATTCTTATATGATGTATCAGCTGAAATTAAAGCAAAAACTGAATCCGGATTATTTGGTGGAAGTGGAAGTTATTATAAATCTAGTTCTGAAAAAGAATGGATTGATCAAAATTGTAAGTGTGATAGTAGTAGTAGTGATAGTGGTGATATTTATTCTGGAAACTATTCAGGAACAGGTTATGAAATTGATCTTTCTGGAACAACAACTGTTGGATTCTTCTATAATGATGGTACTTCTCCAAGTCAATTAATTGTACCAGAAAATACCGAAGCAGCTGCTGGTGAATTTAAAGATAAAATTGAATATGTTGATCAACCAATGGGTGAAACAGATGCTAGTGGTTTATATTCAAATACAGAAATAGGAGATGGTATATTGGTTGGTCCACAAGTATATACAGCAAATCTTTAAATAATTATAATAAATTTTTTTTTTGATAAATAATTTTTAGTATAAGATGAACTAAAAAGAAAAAAATAAAAAAAATATATTCTTAAAGAATAGGAGTTTTATAAGATGAATAATAGTATGAATCCATTTGAAAAACAAACAGTACAAACCCAGGTTTGTAATTTAGATTCAGATTGTGGTGAAAATAAATTTTGTTCTTTTAATTCGGATACATTATCTCATGAATGTATACCTAAAGATAAAAAGATATTATACCAAGGTTGTTTAAATACCGACAAATTTAATGAATATGATAGAGTTGAATCCAAATCTAAAGATGACCAAAAATCATTAGATAATTGTATTGAATTTACAAGAAGACAAAAGAATAAAGACGGTTTTTATTATAATTATATGATTTTTAAAAATAAGAAAAATTCATTTGTTGATGTTAATACTATCAATATTTATTTAAAATGTAATAAAGAAGTTATTATGGTTTTACCCTCTAAAGAATTCTTTGATATGAAGTGTTCCGAAGATCAACAATTATGTACTTTAATACCTAATAAAACATTTGAAGCTTTTGTTAAAAGTAATAGTGATCATTGTGGTGGTAATTTATCTTTGGAAATTGAATATGGTTGTGAAAATGAAAATATTCAAACAACTAAACATGTGCCAATTGATATTAAAAATATGAAAGCAATAAAATTAGAATTAAAATGTCCAATACAAGTGAATGATGATCGTTTTCAATCAAAGTGTATTGGTGCATATTTTGATAATACTGATTCAAAAGCGGGTATATGGAAGAATTTAGAATTATTAGATAAAAATATACCACCAGAGGATTGTGTTCAACCTGTATATAAAGTACCAATGTTAGTATCAGATATAGATGTATATCAACAATTAATGTCTTATCAAAATCAAAAGAAAGTGTTAGATTATAATCAAGAATTAAAAGAAAAAGAGAATGAATTAAAAATGGCTAAAATGAAGTTTTTAAAACAAAAATATAAAGCTTTAACCAAAAGAGCTATTGATGATGAAGATGCTTTATCTATGGTTGAAGCCACAACAACTGAATATTTTGCAAATAGTGATGTTGATGAGGAAGATTTACCACCTTGTGATTTAACATATAATACATATAATATATCTATATCATCTAGTAATTTAAGTACTTTAGAAGCAAATTCAATTGAAGTAAAAGAGGAGGTAACTTCAATAGAAAAAGCTAAAAGTTTAGCATGTGAACTTCAAGCAAGTGCTTTTGTTTGGTTTTCACAAACTTATAATGATTCACAATATCAAAAAAGATTATTTGTTATAACACCTAGTCAAGTAAGTCAAATAGAAGCTGCAACTAGTTTAGACAAAGAATTAAATACAGAATCAACATCAATAACAATATATTATGGTTATTTAACATCAGAATTGACAGAATTAGAAAGAGCATTAAAGAGTACTGAAGAAGCAAAAAATAGTGCTATAGCAAGTTTATATTCAACATTTGGACAATTCTTTGAAGATAAGTTTATACACACAGATGAGAAGATAGTACAAAATGATAAAAATTTAAATAATATGGATAATGAAATAACAAAATTATCACAACAGATTCAAATGAATCAATTTGAAAGTGAAGTGAATAATGAATTATTAACTATATTAGGTTGGTCAAGTTTAGTACTTTTAATATTATTTGTTTTATATTATACCTATAAACGATATTATTAAAGTAATGTAATTTAATATATATTTTATAAAATTTATATTTTAATGTTTATAACATTAAAATTTATAGTAAAAAAAAAAAGTAAAAGTTTATTTAATGAACACGATCAATATTAATGTTCGTGGGTGCATTTAAAGTGACTAAACGACCTTCAGTGCGTTTATTGTAATCATCTTTGAATTTTAATCCTTTAATTGTCTTAGCATTAGCTCTATCCTTATATCTCTTCTTTAAGTATTTACGGAATTCAATCTTAGAAGGTACTTTATGATCATTATTCTCTTCAACATACCATAATCTAAATTCATCATGTAATTCTCCAATTGGTACTTCAGAATCACGATTATTAGTATCTTCAGTGGCTTCCATAATAAATTCAATATAATTATCACATTGTTTTTGAAATTCTTCAGTAAATTTGTTAATTTCAGTTGGTACAATAATACCATGATTTTTGTAATTAACATAATAAACATCAACCAATAATGCAATAAATAATTCAGACCAATGCTTCATTTTAATTGATAATTGATCATCAATTAAGAATTCATTTGGTTCTCTTGGATTATTAACAAATCGTGATTTAAATTCAATAATTTCCATACGACGCCAAGTACCAATATCATTTGGTGGTACTTCTGGTACATCATTACATAAACATGATAATTTAAATTGTGGTTTGAATTCAATTGGATCTTTATTTAAACCTCTGGCTTTGATTTTATCACCACCAGTTATCTCTTTCATTAAACCTACATTTAATTTTTGACCTTCATCTGGTTCTTCTAAATATGCAAATCTTTTACCTTTTAATTGTAAAATCTCGGGTGTACATGCATTTGATGCTGCTCTTGCACCTGTTAATAATGTTATTGGTAATTTACATGTATATTCACCATAGGCTGATACAAATAATTCAATAATTTTTGATTTACCATTACCACCAACACCAGTCCATATTCTAAACTTTTCTTCAGCATTATGTCCTTGTAAACATGTTGCTAAAAATGTTAAAAAATAATTCTTGATATCTTGATTTGGATGAACAGTTGATAAAAAATATTGTAAATTCTCCCATTGTTCATGGTCTTTAGAAAATTCAATCTTTTCAATACCTGTACACATACTAACATAATCATCAGGTCTACCATCTCTTAATTCCATTTTTTCTAGATCATATATACCATTAGTAAAACCAATTAAATATAAATTTGTATCTAATTTGTTATAGAAGTCTTTATCATAAAAGAGATCTTTACATTCACGAATTAAATCTGCTTTAAAAGATGTTGTTTTTAATTTAATAATTAATTCATTACCTTTTTTAGCTTTCTTTTTATATTCTTCTTTCTCTTCTTCTGATACTTCAGGATCGTCTGATACTGCTTTTAGATTAAAATCCGATATCAAAGTCATATATTTTACAACTAATTCTGTTGATATCTTTTGTCTTAATTCAGTGGCTTCTTTCATTGGATGCCATAAATGATTCATAAACATATACCATTCATTATTTGAATATTTAAATTCATAACGATATATTTTATATAATACATTAGCACAATCAAAATTAGTGACACTATCTAAACTCTTTATTAAAAGTTGATTTATATCACGATCCATTATATTTCTATATCTTTCATAATTATCGATTTTGGCCCAATAATATAAAGAACCAATACCTAAACCAGTACTCTTCATTTTCATCCATTCTCTTTCACATTCACCATCAACAAATTTGGGTGATCGTTGACTAAACTCTATCCATAAATCCAATAATTCTTGCGAATTTGGATCTATATTATGTAAAGCCCAACCAACTTCCATCCATGTTGTATAACTTTCTGTTCTTTCAATAGATAAAATTCGTACAATTTCTGAAAGTTGTTGAACATCATAATTTACATTCATTCCAATCTTCGATTTTAATGAAGTGTTTGTTTGTGTCTTCTTCTTTTGTATCATCTTCTCTAATGACTCCATCTTTTCTTGTCTAACTGGTATTAAGTCTTTCGCTTTTCTACCTCTTATACTAAAAAATCGTGGTAAATCTCTTGTTCCATAATCATATGCATCAATTGGTATTGATTCTAAATTACCATCATATATACTATTTAATACATATGGATCACATTTAGGTTTTCTTGAACCAAACATCATCCAACCATTTGAAAAAATAATAGATTTATCAATAACATCTGATAATGCATTCTTTAAAGGTAAATTTGATAACACTGGTGCTATCTTTAATAATACCGCATTTCTTATCATATATTGAACATCTGGATTTGATACAATAAATGGAAAAACTATGTGAATTCCATCCTTTGTTGATCCCTTCGATTTATATGGTTTTGGTCTCTCAAAGACAAAAGCCGTCATTCTTGGATCATCCTTCTCTATCTCAAATGTCTCATGTATCTCATTCATATATAATTCAACAATTTGTTGAACATGTTCCCTTGTATGAAGACGTTCATGTATCTCATACTCATATTTAAAATCAAAATCAACTAATACCGGTCCATATTCTTCATGTTTTTCAACCAAATATAAAATCTTATCCGCAAATATTGCATTCTCATATAACCTGTAAAATACATCTAATTCCGATTCACGTATATAAAATGATCCCGCAAAATTACCCAAACCCATCGACAAATGTGTAAAACTCTGCCCTTTCTCGACCTTATGGTCTCTCAAAAATTGGTATATATCATACTCTCCTGTCTCTGAATTGGTAATGTTTTCGTCGTTATCAAAAAGTGACATTCTTACTATCTTACTCTACTTTATTTTTTTCTAAATTCTTTTTTATTTTAAAAAATTAAAAATCATTTTTTTTTCCATTTTCACAAAAATTGATTTTATTATCATTTACGCTAATAAAATTAAATAAAGCGTAAATATTGGATTTTTTCGCTTTTTTTCTTTTATTTTGGATTTGGTTATTTTTTATAAATTTAAAAGAAAATATAGACGTAAAGAAAGAATATAAAATAAATAAAAACAATACATTTTATAGTAAGATTATAAAAATTAAAAAAGATATAAAAAATATATTTTTTTCTAAAATAAAAATAGTTAGATGAATGAAAAGATATTACAATGGATATATATAATAATATTATTTATTTTTATAATTTATGTAAGTTATAAGATAATTGTATATCAGAAAAATGTACAAGAAAAAAAATTAATGGTATTTGAAATAGAGAATTTTATAAATGAAGTTGATACGATAAATCATAAAAATAGAAGATATAAATTAACTGATGATGATATATTTGAATTATATACCCATAATCAACGACATAAATTATATTAATTTTTTACATATTTTTATATATATTTTAATATTTTATATAAATTAGAGGATAGTAAATATGAATACTATGCAAAATCAGAATCAAATTAATAATAACACAAATATATATTTTCCTATTTTAAATATTTTATCATCAAATTCATCAAACCAACAACAAGATACTCTGTTTTTAAAAAATGTATTTTTTAATGATAAAAGACTATTTGAACAACAACTTGAATCAAGTATTCGATATCAAAATATACCTCCAATTCAGGTAAATACAACAACAGTTGGTGAAAATGGTAAATCTAAAAAAGAACAAATAATAATAAGTCCGAATAATTCTAAAAAGAAGATTAATGATTTGTTTGTGACACCTGAATTATATATATTGAATTCAAAAATTATGCATACATATTCAAAGAGACAAAATACAACATTTTCATATTTGAAAACGTATAATGATTTTTATCAATTATCAGACTTTTATTTAGCACATGAGAACCCTAATATTCGTTCTATTAATCTTTTATTACGAGAAAATCAAGAAAGAAAAGGTGGATCAGCTAAAAAAGAATTATTTGATAATTTTATAACATTAAAAGATGAAGTTATAAATATTCAAAATGAAACAAGTAAGATTATTCAACAATTTATCAGTTTATTAAAAGAAGTTAAATCTAAAAATGAAAGAGACCTCTTATTAATAGATGATTTTAAAAATAGAAAAAACAGATTTTTTCAAAAACTAAATACCTATTTAATAAATTCAAGTTCATCTCAAACTCCACCAACTCCATCAACTTATATTCAGTTAAAAAATTTTATGAGTGATCCTTCAAATACAAATTATTCATTAATATCTTCTTTTGATGATTTAATGAACGAATTTATTAAAATAAGAATAATTTTTAAAAAAAATATTTTTAATGAAAATGAAGATTTAGAAAAACTATTAAACAAAGTTATTGATGATATAAAATCTAAACAAGATGATATGAAAACAATATTTGATAGTCTTGAAGAACTAAATTTATTAATGAAAGAAGATAATTTAAATTATGATAAATTAA
>JACCDX010307453.1_pt1 | contig 29954 bp, 17 predicted proteins | sample 7449681 | NCBI WGS metagenome assembly JACCDX01 (sample SAMN15323450, study PRJNA562643) | freshwater metagenome | isolation source: river surface water | place: USA:Blue River Watershed | collected 2017-08-18
TGGATTATTCTTGGCATCCTCGCCCTTGTCGCGCCCACTTTCACTTGGTGGTATGCCTCAGATAGGGTGTCTCACGATTTCCCGATATTTGCTATTGGAACTCACGAATCTATCGGTATTGCTGGCTATACTTTGCAGGTCCGTGTAGGCGAGAAAGGAAGTATGATCCCGGTGGTCTTGCCGGGATGTCTGGCGCCTGATGCACTCGCTCGTATTCCTCATGCACCTCGATTTTTTGTCACCTGTCGTTTGGGAGAAGAGGGCGTTCAATCATGGATAATCGACATCCCAAGCCAACGTGTCTCCCCGGTTCTTCGTCTGGGTCCGGTTCCATCTCCGCGTGTGGCGAGTGCATGCGGGCATGATCGGTGCCTCATTGTGACTGGTGCACTCACTCAGGATGGAGGAACGGCAACCGTGACCGTGCTGAGTCCAGAAGGGGAGGTGCTGTTTCGTACTCCACTACCAATGCAATCGGAAGGGAGCTTTGCGGAAATAATGCATCCATTTTCTTCCGATTCCGTACTGACTTTGGTTCGCCGTCCAAATGATCTTCCTGCACATATCGTTGAGTTTAATACCACCTCTGGGCTCCCCACTGCATCATGCCCTCTTCCTCGTGATGCGCTCTCGTTTGCGGTGGTGGACGATGCCGCAGTCGTGACGCTCCGTCGTAGAGTGGAGTCACCGTATGATGTCGTCGTGCTTCGTGTGCGAGATTGCGCAATGCTCGATCAATTCGCACTCCCGTGGGAAGTGGAGTACATCGGAGGATCCAGTATTGCCTCGGATGGAACACATGTCATCTTGGCTACACCCCGTGGGGGAGTGGTCTTGGGTCTCTCGCCTTTGCGCATACTCTCCACTATTCTCCCTGAGACATTTGTCCATCAAGTGGCGATGGCATCGGGGCGCATCCTCCTTACGCTTCCCGAGTCGACCGTGGTGGAATATGAAGCTGATACATGGAAGCATATCGCAACGACCACGGTAGCGGTCGGTGCGGGGAGAGTGCATGTATTGCCCTAATCTGTGCACATTGCTCTGGCATGAGTAAAGTGATGTGCGGTATACTATAGGTATATTATTTTTACATTGTCCTATGCAGAACGTACTTCAGATTCTTGTGCTTGCTCTTGTGTTCCTGTGGGCCCCCGCAATGACGTCGGCCGCTATCACAGTGCCAGCAGGAAGTCATCCTGCTTTGCAGTGGAATGTCACTGGGGGGTACATTTTACCAGGCCCTGGGTACGTGACTGCGATTTGTGTTGGTGGTGCTGATGTGGCTGCTGGGGCATCAGTCTATAATGAATGGTCTGGGACGGTGCGCACGGGGAGTGGCTCGCATCGCTTTGTGGGGGCATTTAGTGTTCCCGGTGGGCCGTATCAGTTTCGTTGTAGTATGTCTCATGGACTTGTGGGGGCGGACACGATTACGGTCACCCCTGCTCCTGTTAATGGGGCTGTGGGCCCTGCGGACAGTGTACCAACACCCCGCGTCCCAACCGTAGGTTTATGTAATTCTGGTATTCCCTCTGTGGTGACCACCACTGCGACCGAGTACACCTGGCAGTGTTTGGGTACCAATGGCGGTACGACTGATATCACAGGGAATGCCCCTCGTATTACTGCAGCATTCTTTGCAATTCCCTCGTGCGACATTCCGAGCTTGGGAAGTACTTGTCAGGCCGCTGTGACATTTACCTCTTCGAATGCGGTTGCAGTGGATTTGAAGGATGATGCCGGAGTCCTACTCGGGACATATCCTGTCGGTCCGCAGTCGGCAACCGTGCTCGTGCCGTACAACTTTCGTAATTTGCGGATCTTTGATAATGCCACACAGGTGCAGCTTGCCTCGGTGACTGCTACTGCAGCCTGTATCTTCCAAACTACGTGGAACGGATTCTCTTGCTTCCCAAATGCTGGCGTCCCCGGAGCCCCCAATGTCACGGTGACCCCATCCATGGTTAATCCCGGTCAATCTGCCACTTTGACGGTGACTCCAACAACCGGAAGCCCAACAATATATTCTGTGTTTTATCCCGGGACAAGTACGACCATTCCCGGAGGATTAAATCGTTCGCTCACCCTCCCTACACTGGGGACTCCGGCGGCTGGTCCTGTGAATCAGGCATACGAAGTGTCTGTTCGTAATGCGGTAACCTTTAGCCCTCGAACGACCGCCATCGTGCAAGTCAACAGCGCACCATACTTTTACCCCACCATCGATGGAGTGACTCCTGTAGGCACCGGTATTGCTGGGTCAAACAATCAGGTGCTCGCAACAGCGCTAACTGGAAATTCCTTCAACATCCCATTTTTGATGGCAGTGGATATGGAGGGTCATGCCTTCACGTACACTTGGCAGTTCGTCTCTGGTCCAACGATTCCTACATTCGTCAATGGGGTCAATGCGCGCTCTCAGATTGTGGGCAACCTTAACAGTAGTGCCACATATAACCTCAATCTCATTGCCACAGATTCTATGGGATTATCTCGTGCACTTCCCGTGACGCTTACGACGACTGTACCCCCTCCTGTGATTACGACGAGCGTCAATAGCATGCCTTCACCGCTCACTATTCCGAATGCGACCCCATTTACTCTCATCATGAATTCCTCTTATGGAGCAACTGGGGTATGGTCCCGTACGACCAATGGAGTAGCAGATTGGACGAATCAGCCCATCCCTGTGGCCAATGGTGGACCTCTTCAGTACAATAGCGGAGCCTTGGTATTTGCGGGCCAACCCGCTACGACGACCTATGTGTGGACATTTACCATCACCAATGCAGTGGGCGTGGCTCGTGCCGCATCATATTCTTTGACTATCCTTCCTGCATTGCCTTCTGTATCGGTTCTTCCACCCCCCGGCTCAACCAACTATGGCTCTGTCCCAGTGGGGTCCACCGCCTCTATTCCATTTACCGTCACGAACTCAGGTCCATCAGGGTCACTCCTCTCTGGGGTAGCGCAGTCCTCAGACCCTCACTTTACCTGTGGATCGACCTGTGCGTACAACAATGTCCCCGCAGGAGGTACAGCAACAGTGACCTTCACCTACACCCCTACTGGACCACCCTATGCTTCACACTCCACGACCCTCACCTTTACTAATACCCAAGGACCCTCTGTGACCGCTGGTATTCCCGGGTCTGTGGTAGGCACCGCTGTTTCACCGATTCAGTTTGGACCAGCGACAGGGCTCGACTTCGGTACCGTGGTGGTAGGGAAGGACAAGGTGATGACCATCACGATTCGCAATTTGTCGACTTCTCTCATTCCTGCATTCTCGCTCACCTCAAACGCTCCAGTGGTATCTCAGTTCACCTGCACCTCAGGTTGTGGCTCCGCCACTCTCGCTGCAGGAGCGACACGTACTGTGACGTACACCTTTACCCCCACTGAACCACCTCCTGCGGGAACCCCGCTCAGTCAGGTGGTATCGCTCACCGGAACTGACCGCACGGAAACCTTTGTACTCACTGGCACCGCAGCGCTTCCGATGTTTGATGTGGTGGAACAATAGTCAACAGCACACAACCACCCCGCAAAAGCGGGGTGGAGTGTTTCTGAGATGTCTTGACAGAAAAACATAGTAGTGTATACTTTTAACAGTGTTTATTGAAAGTCTGCTATGCGTTCTCGCGTTCTTCTCGCCCTCTTTTCCTGTGTGCCTTCTGTCGTTCTGGCCTGCCCGTCAGACGGTCTCGTGGCTGAAGTCTCCAAGACTCGTCCGCTCGCGAACGGGAACATGCCCGAACTGTCCATCCTGATCGTGAATGAACGTGTCGCGCCGACGACGCTCGTCGCGCAAGCCTCGGATGGCCGAGTGACTCACATCGCGTATGTCGCGAGCCGTCACGATCCTCCGTGTCCGAAAGTCAAGTGATAAGCACCCCACCTGGGGTGCTTTTTTCATGCGACTGATGTGGTACGATATTTCTATGAGTTCTGTCTCTCAGGTATATCGTATTCGCGTGACACTGCAAGCAAAGCAAGAGCATGTAGAGCTACTGTCTGATGGGCGGTACGATATTGCGGTGAATAGCGACAGAAAACATGGTAGAGCAAATCAAAGAGTGCGAGAATTGCTCGCACAGTTTTTGGGAGTTTCTGTCGAACGCGTGGTGATGACTTCCGGCCATGCGCAGATGAGTAAAAGATGCATCGTGTTGGGTGAAAAGTGACTTGCGCAGATAGTCAAAAGCGAGTATAGTGCAAGTCCTTGTTGATCTTTTGGGGAACTTGATGTCTCGACGACACCATGTACGCGTCAATCGTAGTGATGCGATACTCTCGCATATTCCTGACATGAGTCAAGAGCCTGCGCCGACGGAAGCATCATGCACAGCTGGTGACTCGGATGAGAGTCCGCCGTCCCAGCGCGAAAATGAAGAGAGCCCTCCGTCTGATTTGGAGGAATGACTGCAGGTGCCTCGTGCACTTGCATTTTTTCATATATCGTGTATAATGGCTACATTCGTGTGTTTCTCGGAGATTGCTGCATGTCATGTGTAAGTGTCGAGAAGGTCGTACGCGATGTATTACGCAAATAGTTCTGACACAATGGCTCAAAAGCTGTACGTTGGTGGATTGCCTTATGCAACGACTGATCAGGAACTCGGTGATGCTTTTGCATCTGCTGGTTCTGTCGTGTCTGCATCGATTGTCATTGATCGCATGACTGGCCGCTCACGCGGATTCGGTTTTGTGGAGATGGCATCGGAAGCAGAGGCAAATGCCGCTATCGATATGTGGCATGGCAAGGAGTTCGGTGGGCGCACGCTCACAGTGAACATTGCCCGCCCAAAGGAGGATCGCCCTCAGGGTGGACCTCGCCGCGAGTGGCGCGACCACAACTAGTTCTCCGCTAGGCAATACACCCCGCACTTGTGCGGGGTGTATTGTTTAGGGCGTCACGTTGCGTGATATACTAGGCTTATGCAGTATCCACGTATCTCGCCACTGACTATTGCTTGGGGTGTTGCCGGCACGCTTATCGCCCTATCGTTTGGTTTTAAGTGGTGGCTCCTTGTACATCCGACTGATACGCGCACGGTGCCTTTGCTTGGACCACTTGATTCGACGCATGTGCACGCGAGTCTCCTTATTATGAATCAGCAGACACCGGTGTTTTTGTGTAGTCCTAAGTATATGCTTGCGAGCCAGGAGGTGCATTTTGAAGACAACAATTGCTCTGTTGTGCACGTCCATGCCACAGGAGTGACACTCGCCACATTTTTTGATTCGATTGAAGTATCCCTTCGGGACGGGTGTTTGAGTGTCCCGGATATGCCGGTATTGTGTGGCACTTCCGATTCCCAAGTCCGTGCGGTGGTGAATGGCGTAGAAGTTGAGCTCTCAGATTTACGCTATCGCGTACTGGAGAACAACGACCACATCCTGATTAATTATGGACCAGAAAGCGGTCCAGCACTACGATTTAAATATAACCAAGTGCCAAGTATCCCCATTACCGTGAATGAGCCTAGTGCCGGTCAGCTTTATTGAGGGAGTTCCTCGAGTGTCTTGACGAGATCGTGATATACGCTGTTGTGTACGGCAAGACGCTCTGCGTAGGGTTGAGCACAAGGGTCTGTCCATGTTCCGCAAGTGGAATCAAATTCGCTCATAATGCGGAGGAGATCATTGCGCATCAGTGCGATTTCATTGGTGATATAGGAGCGCTCAATGGCCACGACGTCTTCGTTTTGAGTCAGATCTTCGCTATCGAGAATCTCGGGCGACTCCTCCTCGATGTCAGGCACCCAATCTGTAGCGAGAGTGGATGGAGGGGTGGACGTTTCTCCTGGCACGTTTAAGGCAAGCGGTAGGGGAGGAGGGGAATCGAGCGTGTCTGCTGCCACGCTCGCTATGTGTGTTGTACTCGTTTGAATCGGTGTCGTCACCGACACAGTGAAGAATGTGCCAGTGAGAAAGCCAAGTAAGACAAGCATCACAGTGGAGAAAGTGTGAGCTTCAACACTGCGTGTCTCGGTGATGATGGGGACTTTGGTATACGCCATAAAAAGATTATACCACATAATATAATATAATGCAAGTTTTGCTTGCATGTCGGGGGTGAGCAGGTGTTCTTGTGGTTGAGCCATATTATTGCTCATTACTTCATAGATATCGGAAGGCGAGTTTGCTGTGGATAATGCTGAGGATAACTCATGCATGCTTTGGGGATAACTTTCAAATACCTTTATTTTACAAGGTAGAATACAGATATCGACTATCGAGATGCTGCCCATCTTGGTCTTCGTCTATGCACCATGACGCCAGAGGAACGCCAACCAGGATATATCACGCTCAAAGAAGCCAGTGAGCAGTTCGGCTATACTCAGGATTACTTAGGGCAACTCATTCGCAAAGGTAAAATCCCAGGCAAGCTCGTGTATTCTCATGTGGCATGGGTCACGACCCCTGAAGCTGTCGATGCGTACAAACGCAAGGCAAAGGGCAAAAAGGATATGAGTGTGCATCAGATTGATGTCCCTCACGAGTTTGTCACTGAGACATACCACCATACGAAGGATGTCTTGCCAGAAGAATTTTCTTCCCTCGTATCCATCTGGCTGATTCGATTCTTTCGTGTATTGGTGTTTGTCACCATTTTGTTTGCGTTGTTCGTGTTTTACTTGCTCACAACAGCATTTGGAGAGGAGCTCCATGTTGCCACTATCGCCTCACATGCACAGGTCGAGATAGGGGGTGAATCACCAGACACACCATGACCACGCGTATACACAACACTAATGTGGTTGATTTGTCTCGCAAGCCTCGCGGGGTGTATCCAGCACAAGCTCCTGTGCGGCAATTTGTTTCTCCCCAAGCGACGTTTCCTGCGAAGCGCGTGCGTCGCACGCACTCGCTCTTTGCACGACTCGTGACTTTGCTTCTCATCCCTGAGTTGTTGTGTGCCCCTGTTCTGAGAGCATATGCGGATGAAATTGCTCCACCACTTCCCACTGAAGTAGTGGAGGTTGCGCCTCCTGTTGCGGAAATAGAGGAATCCACCCCTGTTCCTGTAGTTGAAAATACTCCTGAGGTGGAAGTCGTTTTACCGGAAAACCCAGTAGAGTCGACCATAGAGCAAGAGGTGATTCCTGTCACCGAGGAAGCCCCGACATCTCCTCCAGTTCTTTCAGAGACACCGCCACTTGAAGACTCTACTGTGCTCCCAACGTCAGTGCTTTCGGATCCAATCTCCCCACAGGAAGAGCACATGGATGCGAATCCCAATATAGATACCCTCCCCGTGCTCCCCGAGGGTGATGCTCCATCTTCTCCACCCGACGATACGGTGGTAGTGTCCGATTCCTCTGATCCCGGTGTAACCCCAGCAGAACTTCCAATCGAGGACGGTGTGGCGACGACGACACAGGAGAGCATCTCGCCCTTGACTGAATCCACCGAAACCAATCTTGCTACTTCCACAGAGGAGTCACTTCTCCCGTCTCCATCGAGCGAGGAGTCATTGACTGAAGGGGATGATGGATTTACGCCACCCACTGAAGAAGCACCGAGCGAGGTCTTGCCTGTGGGGGAAGATGAGGGGGCCAAGATTGCACGGATTAAGGAAGAGCTACGTCGCGAGGTAGAGGCGGAGTTTATGCGAGGATGTATTACGTTTGAGGAATCCGGATACTACTGCTTGAATCAAGCCAACCAAGAGGGGAAAGGGGGAGTGGTTGAGCGAAATATCGTTTCGGTGCAGTCTGAGGCGGTGTCTGGGAGTGACAAGGAAATTGTCGTGACGCGTAATGGGGAGCGAGTGGTGTTGACGCAAAATGATTGGGAAGACGCATTTCCTTCCAAAGATATGGGCGGCGAAGCGTTTGTGTGGCAGGGAATGAAAAGTGGGAGGTGGCAAATCTTTATGGGGACAGTACCTCTGCGAGGTGCCCCCACGGTCACCCAAGTGACGGATTCTCGAGAGAGTAATTTTAATCCGAAAATCGATGGTCATCATCTTGTGTGGCAAGGGTGGGTAGATGGAAACTGGGAGATATTTTTGGCGACTGCTCGTGCATCATCTTCGCCCTTTCTTGATGAGCATTTGCCTCCCGATAATGCCATTGTGAATGTGGGATTTGAGTGGGGAGTGACTCGATTGACTCACAATCTCGACCACGACATGTTTCCGTCTCTGCATGGCGATATTGTGACATGGCAGTCGCGCGAAGGCACTGCATGGGTCGTGTACGCACATAGTATTACGAGCGGTCGCACGACGAAGCTCTCTGGTGGAGGAGTGAAAAGCGAACGCCCTCAGTTTTCGATTACGTGGGAGGAGGAAGATAGTGAGGGGCGGACACGACTTCTGGGGTATGATCTCACCACGGGGGAAACCACGGATTTGTCCCGAATGGCGCTCGCGCTTCCGACGCTTCCTTCACGCCCCACCCCAACACCTGTATCAGAACCAGATCCTATTGCACTTCCTGCCCCGGCATCATCCTCTTCTACTCCCAAGGAAGGTGAAGATATCGATAATGATCTTTTGCCATGATGTCTTGCTTTGTCTCAATACGAAATACGGGGAAGCATTTGGCGCAATGGGTGAAACGCCCACTGCGACCCCTTGGAGTATCGCTGCTTATCTTTGCGGTGCTGGTATCGAGTATGGGTGGGGGTGAGTTTTTGTGGTCGCTTTTGACCCATTCGAATCCACTTACGGCAGAAGCGGCGTATACAGGCAAGCACACCCGTACAGTGGAGTATCTTTTGGGTGGTGGTTCCGACAATACGGCGCGAGCAAGTGCGGTGATGACCTATGTCGGGAGTAGTTGGAATACGACTAAGGGGACTGCTGGGACTCGAAATATTATTTTAGAGGGGAGCGGCATTACGGTGTTGTCTGCTCATCTGGATACCAACTACATGATCACCACCACTAATGTGGATGTGACTGATATGTCTGTGGTGATTGATGTAGAAGGAGCTACTTCGCAAGGAGCAGATTTGCAGGTGGACGAAGATCGCTCCACCCTGGTAACCGATTCAGGTACGGGTGATTTGTCGATATATGTACGCTCTGCACACAATGTCACTGCCGCTTTTCAGGGTCAAAGTGACACACAGTGGAATAGCGGTCTTTCTGTGGTGGCAGGCATGCAGGTCAATTTGTCGGCAGCAGGGAATCGCGTGCTCACAAATGCCAAACTGGTGATAACCTATGAGCAAAATTATTCCACTTCTGCTCACACTGAAACCAAGACAGTGCGCTTCCCGCTGGATTCGACGAATGGGAGTGACGCAGGGACTCGAACTACCGCATGCGCAGCAAGTGCAACATGTAGCTTCACCTATCTTGCGGACATTCCAGATGCGGTGGCGGATGGAGATATCTTAAATGTCCACGTGGAGATGGAGGCACTCGTGGATGGGAACGTTGCTCGTACTTTTACGATTGGTGTGCGTGGTGGTTCTGCGTCTTCAACCGCACTCAATCCGCAGGAAACTTTTACGGATGCCACCACAGTGAATCTGATGTGGGCCATACCCGTTGGCTCGCCAGATTTTCAGCGCAATACCCAGCAGACGATTGATGTACTATCTGGCGCAGGGGCGGGGACGGTGACCGCGCTAGGAGGGGAGATTGTGGTGACATATCGCTTTGCCACCGATGCGCCAGAGCAGACTGAAACAATTCGTTATTTTATGAATCAACGCACCACTGCGCCTGGTACCACCAAAAATACGGCAGGAACATCTACTGTATCGATAGCAAATGAGGGTATGCGTATGAAGAATATTTGGCTGAAGGCACATATTGCCCCCACCGCAAGTCATACGTTTACCATGTATGGGCGTGTGGGAACGACGACAGAAAAATCTACTGCGTACACCATTACCGCGGCAAACCCTCGAGCGGGAGACACCCCGAGCATCATTCGCGACTTGTCCGCTGACGTGGGAAACTTTTATGCCGCGACTACTACAGTTGCGGCCTACACTCAATTTTCGGCGGGTGGCACAGCTCCTGGAACAGAACTCTTCATGACATTTACGTGGAGTGGTGCAAGTGGAGGGGCCCAAACCAAAACGATTACATATAGCGGGACACATCCATCGATTGTGCCACTCGCCTCACCGCTTCATAACCGCGCACTTCCGCTAAGATTATCGGAGACCGTCGAGAAAACGTATAAGAGTGCCTATCTGGAATCTCATGTGACTCATACGGACACGGGTACGATTATAGTGGGGACAATCACCCTGGGCGTGAATGCAGCGACTACGGCCATTACGGAGTCGGGAGATACGGAAAGCTATCACTCGACATTCCTGCACGGTATCGCATCATCAACATTTGCAGAAAGTAATACCATAAGCTGGAAGGATCGCACCTTGGAGCTGAATTTACAACATTCGATGGCAGAAGAAGTATACTTCAGCAATGTGGTCATTGTGACGTATGATGCTGCGCTCGGTGGGAATGCAAACGACCCGAGTGAAGGAAAACATATTCGCACGGTAGAATATCTTCTTGGTGGGACCACCGACAATACTGCGCGTGGGGACAATGTGCAGGTCTATGCTGGAAGTAGCTGGAATACCACGAAAGGCACTGCGGGGACCAAGAATATCGTGATTGAAGGATCCGGTATTCGTGTTCTCTCCGCCTTTGTGGATGTCTCATTTTATTCCGTGACGGGGACGACCAATGTGTCGGACATTGTGGTGCGACTTGATGTAGAAGGTTCCGCTACGGCTGGCACTGATGCCAATATTGCCGAAGGGAAGTCCACCTCTCCATTTAATGGGTCAGGCGTCACGGGCTACGTGCGTGCGACACATGATGCAACCGCACTCTTTGGGGATCAGACGGATAGTGAATGGAACGCCGGACTTTCTGTGGTGGGAAGCGTCCAGGTGGACTTGAATGCTGCCACAAATCGTGCGCTTACGATGGCGAAACTCATCATTACCTATGAGCAAGATTATTCACTCGTGCCACATACCGAAACAAAAACGGTACGTTTTCCGCTTGACTCTATAAATAGCACAGACACGGGGACGCGTCAGGCGCAGTGCGCAGCCGCATCGACATGCAGCTTCTCTTACCTGGCGGATATCCCTGATGCAGCTGCAGATGCAGATATTTTAGATGTGTATGTGGAGATGCATGCAGAAGTTTCATCCGCAGTAGCGTCTACTTATCAAATAGGAGTGAGAGGGAATTCTGCTTCTTCTTCGGCTTTTGCGTGGACAGAGACGAATACTGATGATGTTACGGTGACGGTCGCGTGGAGCCCTGGAGTGGGGAGTCCTAATTTTCAACGCAATACTGCTCAGTTTATTGATGTACTAGTGGGCACGGTGCCACTCAATGCGCTCGGAGGTGAAATCGTGGTCACGTATCGGTATTCTACGGCAGCGACCGCGCAGACGGAGACCGTGCGGTATATGATGAATCAAAGCTCCGCTGCACCCGGTACAACCAAGAACACTGCAGGGACAAGTACGCTCTCGATTGCCAATCGAGGGATGAATATGAAGCATGTGTGGTTTAAAGTGCACACTGCACCAATTGCAGCGGGCAATTTTTCCATCTCCGGGAAAGTTGGCACTGCAACTGAAAAAACGCGCACAATTGCTATCGCAGGGGGAGTGCGAGCTGCAAATAGTCCGACCATTTACTATGATATGTCTGCTGATGCAGGGAACTTCTTTGCGACCACGACGGTGGCGGGGTATACCCAATACTCTGCCGGTGGTGCACCATCTGGCGTGGAGGTATATTTGACCTTTACTTGGCGTGGAGATTTGGGTGGCGCACGCACGAAGACAGCCGTATTTTCTGGCACCCACGCACCCGTAGTTCCTCAGGCAGGACTCAATATGAATCGCCCGCTCACGGTACTCCTTCCAGAGTCAGTCTCAAAGACCTATCGTGGAGCCTATCTGGAGAATGTGGTGAATCACTCTGATGCCACGACCATTATTATTGGGACCATGACCTTCGGAGTGAATGGCTCTACGACTGCAGTAGTGGAGACGGGAGACACAGAAAGCTACACAGAAGTGTACTTTTCCCGAGTCGCCTCTTCTACATTTTCGGGAGGGAACACGATTGGATGGGATAGGCGTGTATTTGAGCTGGGTCACTCACATTCGATGGCAGAAGAGGTGTACTTTAGTCCCACGATGGTGGTGACATACGACGCAGATTTGCCACTTAAAATCCCAGTCCTGACTCAGAACTATTATCAATTTTATGTAGATAATGGTGCGCTATTGCCTACCGATGCTTGGCCGGTGGGAGGATCTGACCTTGCTGAAAATACTGATATTACTGCAGCAGACATCCCGCCAGATACGAGTGAGCGGTTTCGCCTCCGGATGTCTGTTGGAGTATCTACGACAACTTTAATTGCCTCAAGCACCGCGTTTCGCTTGGAATATGGAGCCCCCACTTCCACGTGTGCCGACCTTGGAGGCACTTGGAGCCCCGTGGGTGCTATTTCGTCGGGGGCAATATGGCGAGGGTACAATACTCCTTTGAGTGATGGAACCAACCTCTCTGGTAATCCCCCTACTCCGGGCGATCTGTTGTTGTCGGTCTCTGATCGAGCGGGAAGTTTTGAAGAGTCCAATAACTCCACGGGAACACCATTTGATGTATTTGTGGGAGAAGATATTGAGTATGACTGGGTGGTGGAGCACAATGGCGCTGCCACCAATACAGATTACTGTTTCCGCATGGCACATGCAGATGGAGCAGCCTTTGTGAATTATGCGCTCTATCCAGTGGTTCGCACTGCTGGGTATTCGCCCGAAACGCGAAACTGGAGATGGTATGACGATGAGGGGAGTGAAACCCCCACGGTCCCATTGGCCAATGAAAATGTGGCTGCTGCGAATGTGAAGTATGGCGATGTGCAGAAGTTGCGCATCACCGTCGCGGACACAAGAGGGCACAATGGAGTCAATCAGAAATTTCGACTCCAGTATTCGACATTCTCTGATTTCTCTGCACAAGTGTTCTTTGTTGGAGCGACGACCTCGTGTACGGTGCTGTGGTGTTATGCAAATGGGGTAGACGGAGATGATGATCCCGTCACAGCACTGCTCCTGACAGATTCGGTCTTTGCAGGACGGCACAATGAGGCTGCGACGACCACTTCGACGATAGACCCCCTCGCAAACTCCGCGTATGAATTTGAGTACACGTTTCTCCACAATGGTGCGGCAGCGAATGAGACCTATTTCTTTCGTTTGTACGACGTCAATAATGATGTGCCGGTCCCGAAAGATGCACTAGCGAGTTATCCGTCGCTTTCTACAGGGGACACGACACTCTCATTTGAGGTGGCGGGATATGCGACATCCACAGTGACGGAAGGGGAAACTACGACAATCTCTACGACTCCCACAGAAGTACCCTTTGGCAGTCTCTCTATTGGAGTTTCTCAGATTGGCGCGCATGCCCTCACGGTGACGACCAATGCCATTAATGGATACCAGGTATTGGTGGGAGAGTCCCAGGATTTTATCTCGGGGTCTGCAGAAATCCCTGGCGTGAATGCATCCAATACTTCTCCTGGGGCATGGGCTAGTGTCTGTACCGCTCTCATGACAGGGTGTTTTGGGTACCACAGTGGAGACAATAGTCTACTTGGTGGTTCAACCAGATTTCTTGCAAATGATACTTGGGCGGAGTTTGAAATCCCTCTCCGTGAGGTGATGTTTGCCTCTGCTCCGGTAGCTTCTGATACGATAGATATGCTTTATCGCGTCGAGCGCCACCCACTTCTCCCAGCAGGACAATATCAAACCAGTATCAGGTATATCGTTGTCCCCAGCTTCTAATTGAAAAACACTCTATAATAGAAGAACTATGACGCGCAAGCTCATCCATCGGACTTCCATCTTTCTCTCCTCTTTGTGCCTCACCGCACTCGTATTTCCTGCTCTTGCTTATGCGGCCGCCTCCATCGTGGTTGCACCTGCGGTCATCGACGGCGAAGCGAAGGCGCGAGAGATTTTACGATACACCCTCACCATTACGAATACTGAGGATCGCATGCTGACAGTCTATCCATGGGCGCGCGATCTTGATGAAGCTGGAGAAGTCCCTGTTCGTGATGGAGTAGACCAAGCAGAGTCCTTGCTTGCTTGGATGGAATTCTCTCGTGCGCAGTTATCCATCCCTCCCAAGGGCACAGTCGATCTCCCACTTTTGATACAAGTCAATTTACGAGCTAAGCCCGGTGTGTATCATGCCGTGATACACATGAGCGAAGGACCGAACCGACCTGAGGCAGAGCTCAATACTGCCGGGACTGCTTCGATTGTGCTCAACATTCGAGTGCCAGATGATGCAAACGAACGACTTCAGCTGGGTGCATTTGCCACAGAGAAACAGCTTTTTACCGGAGACGCAGCATCCTTCTCTTATCGTCTCGAAAACACGGGAAATCGAGGTATTGTCCCGACCGGGAAAATTCGCATTTTTGATCGGAAAGGTGAAGAAGTTGATGTCATTGAGGTGAATAAGCAGGGTGAAAAAATTGAACCCACTCAAACGGAGATGCTTGGCGCAGTGTGGACCTCGGGTGATCATTTTGGTAAATACAAGGCCATGCTCGACATGTCATATGGAAAGTCTGGGACGATTCAAGATACTGTCTATTTTTGGGTGTTGCCATGGAAGCGCCTCTTGTCACTCTTCCTCTCCCTTGCATTGATTGCAGTCGTACTCTCGCTCTTGGTGCATTCTTATACAACGAGTGGAGGGAAAAAACTAGACACCGTACGCGTGAAAGCAAGTGATCTCGATGATTTAGTGAGTCGTGCGCAAGCACTTGGTCAGCACTGGAGATTTCCTCGAAGGTCCGTGCATGAGGAAAAGGCGGATGTCCCGACTCCAGTCCCACCCGCAGTATCACCCCTGGTAGAATTGACTCCGCCTCCGCCAACTCGTACCCGGTATAGCGCTCGACTTCCCGCAACGCCCTCCACTTCATCGCATACCCCCGTGCAACTTAGTCCACGCACCAGGCAGGCTCCTCATCCGCACCATGTGGTCCGTCTTAAGTAGGGTACCCAGCTTGAGCGTATCGGTCTTACTTTTTCTCCTATGTTGGGGATTTGCATTTCCACACTTGAGTTTTGGGCAAGAAAGTGTGACACCGCTCTCACTGACTATTGCTCCGCCGTATACGAACATCATTCTCGCACCTGGAACGCGTTGGCAAAGCGTACTCGAAGTCACCAACGGGAGCACGTACCCTGTGACGGTGCGTGCACGAGTGCGCGATGTGCGCCCGGGGTCAGAAGGGGGAGTTATATTTGTGGAACGCGGAAGTACTCCTACCCCCTATGCACTTGCCACTTGGGTACAGGTTCCACTGGTACCACTGGTGATTCAACCAGCACAGACAGTTGCACTCAATTATGCCATTGATATTCCCCATGACGCTGAGCCCGGTGGTCACTATGCAGCACTTTTGGTGGAGAGTGAGCCTGAGGGGGGAGTTGAAGCCGTGCGGGTGAGCACTGCGCTCTCCTCTATTCTACTCGTGCGTGTTTCGGGTGAGGTTGAGGAATCCGGGTATATTCAGTCATTCGAAGCAGATGACATTGTATCGCGGGCGCAAGTGGGGAGATTTCATTTGCGATTTACGAACACTGGAAATGTGCATATAGAGCCACGAGGTGATATTCGCATCCTCAATATGTTTGGACGAGAGCGAGGGCGGCTCACCGTAGGGCAAGCTGATGCGTTTGGACCAGTGCTTCCTCGTTCAACAAAAGACTATGTCTTTAGCTGGGAGGGTGATCCAGGGTTTCTGGATATTGGGGTTTATCGCGCACGTGCAGAACTCAGATATGGAGAAATCGGCATACATGATGTATATGAAACCGCATACTTTTTTATCTTTCCTGTTGTCCCTACACTTTTACTCTGTGGGGGCGCACTACTCTTTTTGTATCTCCTTAAACGTATTGTCCGCGCAATGTCACTCGAGATGATCGCGGAGGTGCGTCAATCTACGCCAATGCCACCCCATCATGCACGGGAGCGCAAAGCATCACCAGAGCACATCCATCAGAGTCGTAGGTGGCTTCGCCAACTTCAGCAATCGCCCTTACTTATGATCTTCTTTGCAGTCATGCTCGCACTTATTGGATTTTACTTTTATCGAGTTCTAGAATCCGAGCGGTCATACCTCATGCGTGTGGAGCGCCAAGGCCCGGCGCCTCTTCAAGAGCAGGAATGAGACTTATCCCCAGTGTCATACCACTCGTTTGTTGTGGGGGTTTCCAGACTTATCCCCATCTTGTCCATTCTGCTATTCACACGAGATGCACAGGTGTTGTATAATGCGAAGAGGTGAGTGCCCAATGGGCTCACCATCCAGAGTGTTCGCGTGCGCATTCCATTTGCAAAGATTGTGTTTCGGTTTCACCTTGTGTGCTATGTGCCCCACCACTATGCACGCCCATGACAGATTCCTGTCATGATGTATTCCACAAGCCATTATTCGTTCTAGTTTATATATGTATATGCATGTAAGTTCTTTTCAGAAGCTCTCTCGCGCGAAGAAGGTGGGGGCGCTCCTTGTAGGGACGACCTTGGTGTGGTCAGTCGGACTGCCAGCCTTTGTCGGCACTGCATCAGCGGCAAATCTTCTCAATGTGAGTGATACGATCGTCAACTCTGCACCTGGTGCATCGACGAATCATACTATTGTATACACCTCAAGCAGTGCGGTGACTGGTGGTCAAACCATCCGTCTGACATTTTCTCCGGGAAATACTGGTGGTGCTGCAGATGAGTTTCTCTTCAACTCTTTTGCCACCAGTACAGACATTACCGTATCAGGTAGCGTCGGTATCACAGAGGTGGCTAACGGTGGTGCATGTGGTGGTGGAACAGATGAGGTCTATAATGTTGCCAACTTCAATAACCCTGGACAGCGCTATGTCGAGCTCATGGTGTGCCCTGGTGACACTGTTGCGGCACAGACACTGACGATTTCCCTCATCAATAGCCACGTCACTAATCCTACGACAGTAAATTCCTACGTGGTACGCATAGGTGGGACACAGGCAGACTCCGCTGATACTCGCGTTGCTATTATCAACAACGTGACCATGACTGCGCGTGTCGATACTTCGCTCACCTTCACCATTTCCGGTCTTGCGACCAGTACTGCAGTGAATGGAACATCGACATCATTAACAACAACGGCGACCGCGATTCCATTTAATACTGTTGCGCCTGGAGTAATCTACACGGCAGGTCAGCGCTTGAATGTGACGACCAATGCAGCAAATGGCTTTCAGGTGACTGTGGTTCAGAATCAAAACCTCACCTCAAATAATGGTGCTGATATTGACCTCTTCATCGATGGTGCAGAGACAGCAGTACCAGTAGCATGGCAGTCCCCAGCAAATACACTCGGAAATGAACTGACCTACGGACACTATGGTGTGACGAGTGAGGACAGCACGCTGGTGGGACCAGCAGACCCATTTGGATCAGCACTTTTTGCGGGAAACTTCGATGCGGGCTCACCTCTTCAGGTCTTCTGGCATGACGATCCTTCCGATGGAACAACTGCAAACATTGGTGAAACAGACGTGGCATTCCAGCTTCAGATTGGCTCACTTCAGGAAGCAGCAAATGACTACAACAATACGTTGACATACGTCGCAACGCCAATCTTCTAGTCGCATATCGGGCACTCAGGATGGTCACAGAAAGAACGCACAATGGTGCGTTCTTTCTTTATGTTACCCACAGGTGAGGCGTGTGTGTATGCGAAAGGCTAGTGTATAATTATGCATACTTTACAGAGCATCAGTCATCATTCTTCCATGATCTATTCCTCATTGCTTCGCTACGCCACACTGTTTCTTGTCATGCTATCTTTTGTGAGCGCACCAGAATCTGTTTTTGCTCAGGGAAAGGTGGGTATTACTGTGAGTCCTCCAGTGCTTGAAGATCGCGTAGAACCTGGTGCGCTTGTCTCGTATTCACTCAAGGTCGAAAACCAGGGTGATGTCACAGAGACGTTGTATCCGCGTGTCTATGATGTGACTGGTATCACCCGTGAAGGACAACCTCAGTTTGCACCTTCAGATCCGAATTCCCCCCATGCTCTATCATCATGGATAACGTTTTCTGACAATGAGGTGGTCTTGCCTCCCCGAGGAGTGCTCACCTATAGTTTTACAGTGCAGGTCCCAGAAGACGCTACGCCCGGGGCGCACATCGGATCAGTAGCACTCACCAGAGATGCTCCAAGTGTTGCGATGGGAACGGGGGTAGGTTATGAAGTGCGATCTATAGTATCGTTGCGCGTTGCAGGTGAAGTGGTAGAGCGCGCAAAGGTGAAAGAATTTTATGCTGACCAGGTATTCTTTAGTACTCCAAATGTGGTCTTTACGACGACGGTGGACAATGAAGGGAATGTTTTTGCGCGACCAAAGGGGTTCATCGATATCAAAAATATGTTTGGCAAGAAGGTGGTGACACTTCCGGTGAATGATGGCGCGGCAAGCGTATTTCCTTTATCCGAACGAGCTTATACGACAGAGTGGGCATCGGATGACTTTCAGATGGGGAAGTATACCGCCGAAATGACCTTGACCGTCGAGGGCGCTCTGGGCTTCCAGTCACTTCTGGGAACTGTGGAATTTTGGATTATCCCCACGCATATTGTACTTCCTGCACTAGGAGGCCTTCTCTTTGTGCTCGTGTGCTTCTGGCTCATGTTGCGTATGTATGTGGCAAAGCAAGTGCGTCGTGCGACTGGCGGTAGAGGGTCTGTTCGTGCAAAGGATGCTGCTTCTTTGTCTCGGCTGTCTGTGGTCGTGATCGGACTTCTCATTTCTGTTATCGTGGGGTTGATGCTTCTCTTGTTTGTACTCGGATAATACTATTCTGGCTTTTCGCGTACAGCGCATCGCGCTATACTACAGATATGCTTTATATCCGAAAACAATTGCGTCGCATCATACTCGTGACATTCTTTTTGGCAAGCATCGCGTGGCTCGGCTTCTCTCGTGCTCAAGACGAATGGTGGAGCACACTTGCGTTCCAAAGCACCAAGCAAATTGCAGGAGTGGTAGGTATGTCAGTCGGTGTCGACCCGAACCAGTTTAATGCTCTGGCACAAGACTTAGCACAAAAGGAAGCAGAGCTGGATATGCGCGCTCGCGAAATGGATCAAAGAGAGCAAGAAATCCGAGCCATGGTCGCAGAAGAAAGTGCCAAGAATGATCGAAAGCTCATGGTGCTGATTGCTGCGGTGACCGCACTCCTTCTCTTTTTGATTGTGCTCAATTTTCTGCTTGACCAAAAGCGACGACGTCGAGAAGGAGGGCATCCAGCATCCTCTCAGGCACCTCAAGGACGTATTCATCCAGGCGAATTCACGACAAAGCTCTGATGATTGGGTATACTACATGTATGACGGAGCGCGCGTTTTGGGTCTGCCGCTTAGGAGTATTCCTCGTGATGTGGAGTGTGTTCTTTGTTCCTGAAATCGCGTGGGCCGGAAAGCTCTCTTATGTGAGTGATACTATCACTGACTCCGCGCCAAGCTCTACCTCCACTACTCATGTCATTCAATTCACCGCCTCTACAACTATACCCCAGGGAGGAACAATTTTTGCGTATTTTGAACCTCGTACCGCCACCTATGAAATTCCAGCGGGACTCGATTTTACTGATGTGGATTTGGCCGTTGCTGCATCCTCGACCGCTCCTTTTGTCCATCGCACATTAGCTGGAGTGCCCTCTCTGACTGATGATGGGGTGAGCGTGGTATCGGGGGTGAATCCAAGTGTCACTGTGACTCTCGGATCAGGTCCAGGGCTTTCCATTCCATCGGGAGCAGTGGTGCGACTCATTATCGGACCTGGTGCAACTGTGGGAGGTGCAGGGGATCTCGCCATCACAAATCCGAGTGTCGTGGGCTCATATCACATCCGGTTGAGCACAACGGACGCCACACTTACAGTGCTCGATGACGCCTCCACTCTCATTGCAATTGTGCATCCAGTATCTATGGGGCCAGTGGATACTACAGACTCTATCCCACCTGTGATTTCAAATGGACTTCCATCCGGTCTTCTTCCCGGAAATACCGCACAAGTATTTGTGTCATTTAATACCGACAAGCTTGCAGTGTGTCGATACGATACGGCATCTGGTACGCCATATGCTTCCATGTTGGCATCTACCACCTTTACCTCAGCCAATCTCGGACTCTTGCATTACACCACAGCGACCGTCGCAAGTAGTACTATATATAACTACTTTATTCGATGTGCGAATAATTCAAATGTCCCGACAACGGTAGACTATCTCATATCATTTGAGGTGGGGGTCATGCCTGGCACCACGACTCCTCCTGCCCCACCCGCACCACCCCCAGTACCTCCTGGTGGGCCTTCCGGGTCAGGCGGTCCAGGCGGTCCTGGTGGTCCATTTTTATTTGGTGGTGATGTGACTATTGAGGGGCAAGGTGCACCCGGTAGCACGCTCGTCATTCTCAAGGATGGTGCGATTGAACGCGAAGTCCCCATTTCCGTGCTTGGAACATTTTCAGAGCGCTTTACTGGTCTTCCTCGAGGGACATATACCTGGAGTTTATATCAAAAAGATACACGGGGTCTGCGCTCATCCACATACACCTCGACTATCTATTTGGTCTCTCAGACCAACAACATGATTACACCAGTGTACATGTCACCCACCATACGCGCGTCCTCTTCCGTGTCAATTGGTGCACCTCTTGAAGTTTCTGGTTCTGCTCTTGCACTGACTCCTGTGCAGGTGCTCATGAATAAACAGGGGAATGTGGTAACGGGAAAAATCATTACTGGGTCAACCACGGCAAATGGGAATGGCTCGTGGAGCGTGACGCTTCCGACTACGGGCCTAGATCGAGGAACTTATGAAGTGAAAGCAGTCAGCGTGCTTTCCGGGGGGAAAGATAGAAGTTTAATGAGTCCGATTGTCTACGTTGGAGTTGGGGAATCTGCGCAACCCAATCTTGGTAATCGTAGCGATTTAAACAGAGACAACAAGGTTAATCTCGTGGACTTCTCCATCTTGCTTTTTAATTGGCGAGGCACAGATCCCGTTTCAGATATCAATCAAGATGGAGTCGTGAATCTCACGGACTTCTCCATCATGCTTTCCAATTGGACTGGATAGTTTCAGTGCAGAGAGCATTTCAACCCTCTCTTGTGTGCACATGCGTATTGCATAGTCCTAGTGTGTCGACGTATAATGAAATGGATCTACCGTGAACATGTTTCGCCTGTGTGTCCTGCATGGCGTCACTTAACAACTAATCGCACTGTCTTATTATGAGTTCTTTTTTGCAGAAATTGAAAGGGAAGGGTGTGGGGGTGGCAGATGACCACACTATTGCCCCCGAGCATCTTCCCCCCAAGTCAGATGTCCCTTCCGGGGTTACGCAGTTACCGGTCGACGTCAAGCAAAGTGATACTGAAATCACGATTTATGCCCAAGTTCCCGGTACAGAGATCAAGGACCTCGATGTGTCGATTGAGGGAGATAATGATGTCATTACAATTCAGGGGAGCTCTCATCGCCCGGAGGATTTGGTCGCACTTCCCAGAGAGGGTGCAGTAGCCATTACCACCGGTGTTCACACCGCGACGCCCGATGCGCACGATGCGTTCACGCTTGAAGAATGTGCTTGGGGTAAGTTCTTTCGCCAGATTATTTTGCCTCAGGAGGTAGATGCGACGTTGGCGCAAGCAAAGGTCAAAGATGGTGTACTCGTCTTGCACTTGCCACTCAAGGGACACGCTACTAATCGCATGCGTATGCATGTAGAAAAGGTGGACTCGACTGCCTAAACTTATGATGCGCGGATTATTCACACTGCGCATCCGGACTTGTGTCGTCGTGCTCGCGACGACTATTTTTGCAACCCCTTTTTCACTTTATGCTCAGACAGCCCCGACAGCAGTCTTGTCCCTCACTCCCTCTGCGGGGACCATTGGAGTGGGTAAAACCTTGGTGGTGAATGTCACCGTAGATTCAACGTCTGCATTTAATTCTACAAGCGCAAAACTGAATTTTGATAAAGACCTGCTTGCGGTACAGTCGGTCTCTAAGTCCTCGTCCGCGCTCACGCTTTGGGCTGTTGAGCCTTCATTCTCCAACACGGAAGGAACAATTGATTTGGAGGGTGGAAATACTGCTCCGTTGACCGGAAAGAAGACTATCTTGAGTGTCACCTTTAAGGGGCTCAAGGAAGGCAAGGCAAAAGTAGGATTTACTTCGGCCAGCGTCTTGGCTGCCGACGGAAAGGGGACAGATATCGCTGGGGCGAAAAATGGAGCCGAATTTGATGTCTCCGTTTCTTCGCCCGAGCCCCCAGCACCACCAAGTACTCCTATCCCAGATCCAGGCCTACTTGGACCCCTCCCCGAGGCGCCAGACGTCACTGCAACCTCGCATTTGGATGAAAAATTATTTTATAATGCACCAAAAGCAAAGTTTATCTGGGAGCTCCCACCAGATGTCACCGCAGTACGTATTGCTTTTGATGTGAAGTCAGCCACCGTACCAACTACGAGTTATGATCCTGCAATCAATGAAAAGGAATATGATCAGCTTACTGATGGGGTCATGTATGCGCATGTGCGATACAAGAATGACGCAGGCTGGGGACCCACTACACATAAAAAAATTCAGGTCGATCGCACTCCGCCTGCCCCATTCACCCTGGCTGTTGAGGTGCCAGCATCCTCCACTGATGTAGTCTTGAAGTTCTCCGCAACTGATACTCTCTCGGGTATCGATCGATATGAGATTGTTGTCGATGGGGGTAATGCTATAAAGATTCCGCCCGAAGAAGTGGAGGGGGGAGTGTATACCTTGTCCGGGCAAGAACCAGGGGATCACCAGCTCACACTCAAAGCGTTTGATAAGGCGGGAAACTATACTCCTGTAGAAGGAAAATTTAAAATTGAAGGAGAGACGGCAGCGGAAATAGCTGCACGTCTTGCGAAAGAGGAAGATGAAGAGCCAAAGCCAACTGATTGGGGATTGATTGCAAATATGGGGCAGATGGCATTCATTGCCTTTCTGATAGGATATTTGTGGTATGAACGGAAGTCCTTTCGTCGTGAAAAATATGGTGCTAAAAAAGAAGCAGATGAGTTGCGAGACAATCTGGGGAATATTTTTGCTGCACTCCGCGAGGAAGTAGGTGAGCAAGCATCATACTTATTTCAAAAACCCAATCCGTCTGCGCGTGATCGGGAAGTAATGGAAAGTATCAATGAAGCGATTGATTTGTCGGAAGAATTAATCTCCAAGGAAGCAGAAGACGTACGAAAGCTGTTGATGTAAATATCTCTACTCCTGCCGGATGTCCATCATGATTGCATGATTTGTGCTTCCACATGTGGACAACTCTGCTGTGGGGATTTGCCCTTGTGGTTGAGCCATTTTTTGTGACATTTTTTCTGTATATTTTCGTCACAACATGACATTTTTTTGGTAAAATATAAGGCATAAAGGTCCATTCTTGGAGGAGGGCTCTTTCGCTTATGCGTCTTTCATTTTCTCATCTTCATGCGGCGAAAAAAGCACTTTTCTTGCGCCTTCCATGGCTTGCAAATGTTAGCTTTGTCTCATTTGGTAAGCCACTTGTCTTGGTGTCGCTTTTGAGTATTGCTTGGTGGGGGGTCACCGAGTTTGTCCTCGCTGATAAGGCATCACACGTGTATATTTTCCCAGCCACCGTTTCATCAGAAGGTTGGGTGAATCCCTCTTTGAGTTTGACTCAAGAATTATCCAGCGCTGCTGAGTTGGTCGATTTCACGATGGAGAATGCTGCTGTCGTACGATATGTGAGTATTGAGACACCGGTGGTGACATCTGGTGCATCTACCACAGAGGACATCGCGCAGGATGCAGAAATTCTTTCTGGAGATGCAGTGCGCGATGATGCGCCACCAGTACCTTCTGCTGATGATGCTACCCCCTCAGCGCCTCTAGAGGATGCGGTGAGCATAGAAGTCACACCTCTCGACGCGCCTACCCCCGAATTGACTAATCCGTTTGTCCCAGACATGGATGTGGCACCCCTTCTTCAGGTTGCGTCAACTTCAGCACAGCATATGTGGAAATGGATACGCCCGTGGTTGACCCCCACTTCTGTGTTGGCGCTTGATCTTCCGACCTCAACATCAGATACAGTGGTGGAGGGTGCGGAAACTCAGGCAGTGAGCTCGATTCAGAATGCATCGTTTCCTGTAGTTGAAATTGTCTCAGATGTAGAGACAGATGTTGAAGGTCCTGCTGGGTCAGTCGGAACATCGTCCGATACTGAGGATTCTTCCACGCAGAGCAGTCTGGATGTATCCTCATCTACTTCCGAAATGGTGGAGTCACGTGATCCGTATGATGTGTCTTTGTGTCGCACACTCGGGAAGACGTGTCACCTCTTGGCGTATACCGGTTTTGGGATAGGTGGCGCATTGGATGGGCACGCACTCGAGCGTGCAAGCATTCATGTTTCACTTGCTTCACGTGCATCGTTTTCTGCGACGATATATGACCGAATTCTTGTTCGTGCCTATCATGATGGAAAATGGGAATTCCTCGGGGAAATGGTCATCCGTGGTGAGACATCAAATGGGAAACGTGGCGGATACGCTGAATTTCCGCTTTCACAATTTTCTGAATGGGGAGATTTGTCTGACTTGCAGGTGGTCATTGAGTATGATCGCGAGAGTGAAGAAGATGCTACGGTATATGTGGATGGAGTTTGGATTGATGCAGAGTACACTCGAGATGATCTCGCAGGAGAAGATGCGGTGACTTGGAGTCAGGAGCATATGCAAAGCACGCTCTCTGCCCGCGATGCCGATGCGCGAGCGATACGACGCGATGTGCTTCATGCCGCATCTGGCGAAACTTATACATTTGTTCACGGCTCCACTTATGACGGCGCAACATTTTCAGTGAAGACCAGTGCGCCCATTTACAGCGCTCTTGGCACGACTGATGTATATGTGAATGTGACCAATAATTCTACCGTTGACCAAGAAATGCGCTTGGAGTGGGCCCTCCCCGACAGTGGCGCCAGTGTGCGCACCTTGGAGCGATATGCAGAAAATCAACCCTTTACGATTGGCGAATCCAAGGTGAATGATATGGGGTATTTTTGTAGCTCAGGATGGCTTCCCGTGGAAGATACTGAGTACTATCACTGTGGGGAGGGCGGCGAGCTTGTGGCGTGTGATCGACTCAATCTGGATGAGACTAATTGTATTTTGGAGCAGGTTGCAACAGGTAAGACTATCGGTACCACATATCGTGGAGGGTGGTTTCCGGTCGAGCTTACTTCGGGTGCATTTACTGACACTCAGAATGTGATTGGAAAGCTTGTTGCTTCTCTGGTTTCCGATATGCCTGACGGAGCAATTCCTGCATCACTCTTGCCTGCCGCACACACCAAGGACACGACAGTGTTGGCACCGGGGCAAACCGTGTACTTTCGCGCAACCATAGATGTGCCTCTCAATGGGCGGGGAGACTTTGCTGTGTCGGCACTGGGTGAAGGTGGTGCTTTTGGGTTGGTTCAAGCAGGTTGGAGTGGATCATGGAATCATCGCGTGCCAGTTGATGTAGTCCTAGATGAGAGCGTTCAGGATGAGGATATTGCGGTGTCTGTGTCACTCGCCTCCGCTCCTCCTTCATTTTGGGATACAGTCGGAGAAGATGGTCGCGATATTCGTGTCGTGAACAGTGAAGATACACACGAACTTTCCTACTGGCTGTCTTCGTTCAACAAGGAGGCAAAAACCGGTACATTGTGGGTAGGAATCCGGGAGCGAGATGTGAGTACTACTACCCGTATATACGTCTATGCCGGTGATGAACACGCCTCTTCTCGCTCTCATCCCTATGCACCATTTGTGACGCGCGCTATGACTCCGCGAGGCGCCGTGTTTGGTGGAGGAGAGAAAGATACGGCGCTGCATGTGATTGCATACACTGATCGAACTCGAGTATCAATCGATGGTGGTGCAGAGCGCGTATTGCGTGCGGGCGAGAGTGCCATATTTGAGACTGTTCCATCAGGGGCGATATTGCGTGCTACTGGCCCGGTAGTAGCAGAAGCACTTACTCCGGCTACAGGAGTGCGATATGTCCCTGCTGGGTATGCAGGTTCAGTCTTTGCGCTGCCACGCACGACATCACCGTATGAGTTGGCTCTGGGTGTTTTGGCAGACGAGAACACTCATGTATCTCTCGGATTAGGTGAAGGTGTAGAATTTATTGATCCAGTCTACCCGAGTATCGTCCGCCGACCCGTTTCGCTGTCGGACGGTATGCCCATGGAGAGTGATACTCCTGTGCTTGCCATGCTAGGACAAGAAGAGGGATACCCCGGATTACTCTATCCCGCGGGGAGTTATGTGCAATATGGCATAGTGAGTGGGGAGGGTGTGGTGCATGCGGCACAAGATGGAAGCGGTATGGTATCTCTATGTTCCCGCGGTGCTCGGAGTGAGGTCGATGGAAGAAGGAGTGGCATGACGACATTGCTCCATCATTGCCAAGAGGGTGTCCCAGCACTTGCAGATGGGGTGGTGATTGAGGATATTGTCGGGCGGGTGTCCGGTGCATCTTGGTCAGAGGGCACTCTGGTATCCTTTTTGCCGTATGAAGAATTTGGTGCTACCTATCATGTACCTCAATCAGTAGATGCATTTCATGTTGTCTGTCGTGGAGAAGACGGACCTGTAGATGTTGCTGTGTATGATCCTGAAGGAGGCTTTGTGGCGTCTTCGACCTGTCAGGGTGCGGGTAAACGACCAGGCGTAGCCATGATTGCTCCGGTGAGTGGAGCATTTCCATCAGGGGTGACGGTTGAGGGTCGCGCGTTTGAGAAACCGCAGCCCTTCATGCTGTACGGTGCAGTGGGTGACATGATTGACACACAATCATCTGCATCACTCGGGCGTGCATATGGTTCTGGAATCACTCCCTTCTCGTGGGGCGATATGGAGTTTGTGGTTCCTGGTGAGCATCGCTTACTTGATCGTGACGAATTGGGAAAAGAAAAAATGCACGTTGATCATCTCCTCTCACTCAATCGAGAATTCTCCATTCACGAAGTTCCAAAGTTTCAATTTCAGTATCGCCCACAAACGAATACCCTTTTGCGGGGCGTGCGCACATTTTTGGGACAAGATACCTTTCGTGTTGCAGGGGTGACCCTTAAGCATCCCATGTTTGGGGATCAGGTGGTGCCATATGAGGTGACCTACGGGGAGGGGGAAGAGTGGGCATTGGCGCTCAATCCTGAGCAAGTGAGTACGGCGCTCCGGCCAGGAAAGTACACCCTCCATATTGAGATTGAAGAAGGGGGAGCGCGATTCGTGGATGAATTTGATTTCTATTGGGGTGTGCTTGCTATCAACTATACAAAGAGCATGTATACACCAGGTGAAACTGTCGATATTGCCATGGGTGCCTTATCCAATAACGGGAATACTATTTGTGATGCACGGCTTCGGTTGTGGGTGACCACCCCGTTTGGAAAAGAAGAGGAAGTCGATGTGACTCCTTCTGGAAAATGTAGTGGGAACAATGTCGTGGATGTTCCGGACTACACTGCAGTATATAAGCTCGATGTTTCAGCAACGGGGACGTATAAGACGCGACTGGTGCGCTTTGATGACCGCGATAATATCGCAAGTCAAATCACTGATCAAATTGAGGTACGGAGCGCTGTGCCATACGTGATTGAACGCTATGGTCCAACTCGTATTTATCCTCTTGCGCACTACCCTATGCATATTCGCATTCGCGCCAATCAGGATTTTAGCGGAACAATTGTTGAGCGTCTTCCTGGTGATTTTACCGTGATTGATCGTGGAAATGCTTATTTGGAATGGGGTGACAGTGCGCATACCTACATGACGGCGTCATGGCCTATTACTCTTTCTGCGGGTGGATTTATCGATTTGAAATACACGTTCGATGCAGGCGATCGCTCACCATATCTGTATGTGTTGGGACCCCTTGAAATGCAGGGTGGAGAAACTGATTTTGCAGAAGCACGTGCATGGCAAATTGCTTCTGATGCCGCAGGAAAGATGATGCTGTATCTGGAGCGCGGTGTCCCTGTTCCAACTGGGTGGACTTGCGTGTCATGTATTTCTACTGATCCCTTTTTTGAGCGCTTTGCGATGGGCTCCACGACTTATGGTGGGTTTGGGGGTGCGGCCACACATACCCCAACAGCTATCGCTACCGTTTCCGTCACCAACTCTACTGGTGTGGGACCCAATACGACAAATAATACAAACAACGCTCCACTTTCTCACACGCACACCGTTACACCACAGATTTCTGGTGTGGCGAATCTTCCGCCATATGCGGATTTAAGACTTATTCAAGCAAATTCTGCCGGAGATCCGGGGACTATTCCAGCCGGTGCTATTGGGGTGTTTGATGTGGCATCGTCATCACTTCCGAGCGGATGGTTTCGCTATGCTCCGCTCGATGATCGGTTCCCGCGCGCTGCGTCATCGAGTGTCAGTGCTGGATCTGCGACCCATGTGCATACCGCAACTGGAACATTGGCAGCACCGACTCAGTCGGGTATTCGTGAACAAAACACTGTAGTTAATGGCTCAACCGATTTTGCCCACACCCACACCCTTTCTGCAACCAATACCAATGCGGTGAATCATGAACCCCCGTATGTTGAGGTACTCTATGCGAAATTAAATTCCGCATCTGGGACACCGAATTATCTCATTAGTATGTGGGACAATACTCCACCAGATGGATGGGTGAGTGTGTCGGGAGAAGGGGGGGTGTTTAACGGAAAGTTCCTGAAAGGTTCTACGACATACGGAACAGAAGGCGGTTCTGCTTCGCATGCTCATGCCAGTATCATCGGAGCCACAACATCTGTCGCAAGTATATTAGGAAACTACACTGCTAATGCTGCGAATGCACAGGCACCTGCAGCTCACGTGCACGATGTCGATATCACGAGCTTCTCTGATGATAGCCACTTACCTCGGTATGGGGAAGTTATTTTTGCAAAGCGGTTGACCGGTATCGTGGTGCGCACACAGGACTCGTACCGCGTATATGCAAATACGAATGCCATTACTCCCACAGATCCTTGGCCCGTCGGTGGCGCAGATCTGGATGAGAATGCGGCAGTAGATACCTCAGATATTGCCGTGCGACGTGGTGATCGACTCCGACTCCGTATGAGTATGTGGATTACGAATGCCACTTCTACTGTGGGAGTAGATGGGTACAAGCTGCAATATTCCGCGTCCACAGACTGTCCTAGTGCGCTCAATTGGACTGATGTTGGTGCGCAGGCTGATGGTGCTGCTTTGTGGCGTGGATACAACAATTCGAGTGTTGCAGATGATGCTACATTACCCTCTGTGCTTTTGTCCTCCTCCACGGTTGCCGAGGCGTACGTGGAAGAGAACGTATCTACCTCAACCCCTGTCCAGGTCCCTGTTGGAGGAGTCGGGGAATGGGATTGGGTGATAGAAAATAACGTGTCCTCAGGTGGAGTGAATTATTGTTTTCGTATGGTCGAATCCGATGGAACTCCATTTGATGCGTATGGAAATTACCCCTCTATCTTGACCAACGCACCTCCACAGGCTTCGGTCATCGCGTCTCCATTTGCATTTGAAAAGATTGCCACCACCACCCCAACATTTCTATTCACATCCACAGACCCGGAGGTAAATGATTTGGATTATGAGATTGAAGTATCGCTTTCGGCGACGTTTACTTCTCCCGTCATTGATGTAAATTCTGAAGCAAGTCCTGAGGCATTTGAGAATGTCCCGAATCCTGCAAACAAAGCTCCATTTAACTCCGGTGATCAGGTGTCTTACCGTGCCTCAGCGCTTGGAAACGGCAA
>JACCDX010525138.1_pt1 | contig 29919 bp, 50 predicted proteins | sample 7449681 | NCBI WGS metagenome assembly JACCDX01 (sample SAMN15323450, study PRJNA562643) | freshwater metagenome | isolation source: river surface water | place: USA:Blue River Watershed | collected 2017-08-18
GAATAATAGAAAAGAGATAAAATGGAAAAAGCGGAACTAATCATTGCCGCTCTACAACAGCGCATGGGAGATCTTGTTTCTAATTATGAGACTCAGATTGCTATGCTAAGAGCAGAAATTACTTACATAATGAATGAACAATCTCAAAAAGAAAAGGATACTGCAGACTATAATGCTGAATTACTTCAAAAGGTCGAAGAGCTCTCCTAATCTTGATGAGGTTAAATACCTTATTGGAAAAGCTTATATGATATCTGGCATGTTCTATAGAACAGAGTCTGGAAACTTTTATATCAAGTCTAATAAAAGGTATAAGGTTTACTCAGAAAGATGCCTACAGTCTTGGGCAACACCAGTAATTAACTCTAAGTTTGCCAATATATCACACATACCTTACGCAGGAGTTCTTGGTTTTAGAGATGGAACCATTATTCATAACCTGGCAGATGGTAAAATATATATAGTGTCTGACAATCAGAAGAGGCAAATAAAGACTCCAGACGCCTTCCCAGAAGGCTGGATTGAGCAGTACAAGATATTGGTTAGCGAAAGTGAAGCCAATCTACACAAGGATGGTGCAGATATAAATGCCTGATATTGTAGTTCCTACATTTAGTGCTAATGATCCATTAGATTATGGCAAGCTAACTCAGTTGGCAACAGCCATAACATTGGTAAACGCTGCTATTCCAAAGCCTGAAGTAAAAACAGATCCAACAACTGGAACTGAAGTTGCTATAAAAACTCTTACAAAGACAAGCCCTTCTCCGATAAAGGTACCTTTTGATAAGCTTAATGTAAGATATGAAGGAGACATTATTGACCTTGGTGTAACATTTAAGTCAACACCAAAGATCTTTTTGACAGTCACATATCCAGCAACAACTACTACAAATAGAATTGTTGTGGCAAACGTAAAGTCTGCTACACCATCTTCGTTCAAGCCTGAGTATTTTGTATTCCAGTGGGGAGCAAAGTCATCTCAGTCTGGAACAGGAAGTTTTACAATTGATTGGTTAGCAATAGGAGAAATAGCTTAACTAATGAAAAGTGGTTACCAGCCATTAAAAAGCTGGCACCAACGAAATAGAAGTATAAGTCAGAATGGTTATATTCTGATATGGGTGCCAGAACATCCCAAAGCCTTCGCAGGAGGCTGGTATTATGAACACGTTTTAGTGATAGAGAAAGAGATAAACAGATTGATTAATCATTTTGAGTCAATTCATCATATAGATGAGAACAAACAAAATAATCAATCATATAATTTATTTTTGTGCAGTAGGTATCAGCACGACAAAGCGCATAAAAGATGTGCTTGACAATAATAAGACAATAACATAGAATATAAGAAAGGCGACGAAGAGTCGTCTTTTCGTCGTAGTTAGGAATACAATGACAGAAGCAAAGAACGACCTTAAATGGATGATGGTTAGTGATGTTCACTTTCCAAGACATGATCCTAGAAAGGTCGAGTTGTTCTTAAAGGTTATGAAGTGGTTTAAGCCACATGCAGTTGACCTATTAGGAGACATCGACGATGCTGACTCTACAAGTAGATGGTCAGCTGAACATCCACTGGAGTTTACAGTACCAGTTGGTGATGGTGGAGTTACTGGAACAAAACAGTTTATGCACGACATTCGTAAGATTGTCCCAAATGCTGACTGTCATTTTCATGATGGAAACCATGGATGGACAAGACATGGTGACTATCTATCAAAGAAGGCTCCAGCTTTCCTAGAAGTAATTACACCTAACAGTCTTTACGAATATGAAAAGTATGGCTTTAATTGGCATGAGTATAATCATCCTCCTGTAAAAAGATTTGGTGATATGTACGGACACCATGGAGAAGCTATCTCACAGCATTCTGCTGAGTCTGTAAAGAAGGACGTAAATAACTGGGGAGTTTCCTTGGTTAGAGGTCATTCTCACAGAATGGGATCATACTATCAAACTTATAACATTACTGGCCAAGAGCTTCGTGGTTATGAGATTGGTCATCTTTGTGATGAAAATAAAATGGATTACTCCATTCAAAAGAATTGGCAGGCTGGATTTGCGGTAGCACATGTAGTTAATGACTATCCGCACATGCAACTGATCCAAATAACTAGAGACTATACTTGTGTCGTTGACGGCAAAGTATTTAGCGCATAAAGGAGAATATATATGGACGGCATTGTAATTTTTATTGCATCCGTAGTAACAATTGTTGCAACATCTGCAATTAAGACAGTACGTATGTCTGCAAAGCAGAAGAGCACAGTTGCAATTGCAACATCAGCAGTAACAGGATTTGCTACAGCACTCATTCAGTCTGGCGGAGACCTTACTGCAGGTGATTTCACACAGACACTATTCCTAGTGTTTGGTGCATCACAAGCAATCTATACATTTGTAATGAAGGGTACTTCTGCAGATAAGATTCTTGAGCATGCATTTGGCGGAGGCAACAAGACTGTTGCATCTGCTACAAAGCTCATTGCAGCCCTAGAAGAGGCAGCAAAGGAAGCAAAGCCAGCAAAGAAGGCTACAGTCAAGAAGAAGGCTGCAGCACCTAAGAAGGCTGCTGAATAGAATGAAATGTGGAAGATGCTCTGGAAGAGTATTAATTGACAGAGTATTTTCTCAAAAACTCCACATGGAAATTTACTGTTTAAATTGTGGTAAAAGGTGGATGCTTGATAAAGAAAAGAGTAGAGTAGGCAGATGGCTAGCAATAAAAGAAGAAGCGTATCTAAAAGAATTGGGTATTTCTTTGTAAACGGCCTTTTGCATAAAACTCTTAATGTAAATCGTGGCCAAGATCTGATCACAGCATGGTGCTATTCTGAAAAAAGAAGAGTATCTTATGTATGGTCAGACACACAAAAGAACCTTGAAAAAGCATATACAATAACTCAGGTTGCTGATATGCTTGGAAGACATCGAATGACTATTGATAAGTATATCCGTAATGGATATATCCGTACTCCACAGAGGACATACATTATCGATGGTAAGTTTGATAAGCTTGGTAAATATATGTTTTCCGAGAGAGACATTCTTGATTTACATGAATACTTTTGTTCTGTAAGTGTGGGGAGACCTAGAAAAGATGGAGTCATCAATTCTTTAAATCTCCCCACACGCTCAGAGCTTAAAGCGGCACTTAAGACAGCATCAGTGCTGTATATTAAAAATGATGAAGGAGACTTTGTCCCAGTCTGGAAGGAAAATACTTGGTAATGTTTAAGAAGCAGATTCATATCGTAATGCCAGAGATGAAGTCTTTTAAATATAAAAAGGGCGATAAAAAAGAATTTTTAGAAAATGCTACTGTAGCGTTAAATGCTGCAGCACAGATAGCAGAAGTACAACAAGATACAGATACATTATTAACAATTGCTGGCGCATGGATGGAAGCCGCATATCGAGAAGATAAGAAGCCAAGAAAATCTAAGCCCATTTTAGGGTTTACAACCATTGAGGATTCTGATAGAATGTCTATGGAGCAGGAAGAAGAGGATGAAGATGAGTGAAAGAACCCGTGTAAAGATTGATCTTCAGTACACAAGAAATCTTGGTAACTATGAGAGTATTAAGATTGGTGTAGGAGTAGAAGATGATGTTAGGTCTGGAGAGAATGTTGATTCAGCAACAGAGCGAGTATATAAGTTTGTAGAGGATAAGCTAATCGATAAGGTTAGAGAGATAGAAGAGGAACTTAAGTCTTAAATGGCAAAAGAAAACACAAAGGAGCCATACATCCTTATCTCATTATATGAGAATCTATATAAGGATAAGTATAGAAAAGCTCCATCAATTAACCGTTTCCGTGAAAAGTGGGGCATGCAAGATGTAATTGATAGTGTTGGTTTTGACAGGGCTAAGATCCTGATTGAATATTATTTTAAGACAACAAAGCCAGGACATCCTATGCAGTGGTTCTTCTTTAACTTTGACAAGCTTGACCAAGTTATGAGAGAATTAGATGCAGATAGAGCGGCAAGAGATAAGATGAGAGAAGAAACAAAGATTCTAGTAGCAGAAAGGGAAGTAGAACTTGAACATAGAAGCAGCAGTAATTAGTTCCGTATGTAAAAATAAGGATATCAGCACACTTCTTGCAGATAACGTAGATGAATTATTCCAGTCACACAAAGATGTTTGGGATGGGTTAAAGTCATACTATATGAGGTTTAAGTCAGTACCTGATGCTGGAGTACTAACAGATAGGTTTAGAGATTTTGATGTAGTAGATACTACTGCAGAAACTGGATACTATCTAGATCAACTTAAGAATGATTTTATTTCATCAAAACTTAAGAATATTCTGCTAAAGTCTGGCTCAGCACTAAAAGAAAATGCTGCATCCAGAGTGCTTGCAGACATTCAGAAAGATTTGTCTAGTCTAAATAAACATACAAACAATGTAAGAGACTTAGATTTAACTGATTTTAAAAATGCGGAAAGCCATATCATTGCATTACGTGAGCGTTCAGATGCTATGGGTGGATCCCCAGGAATTGCAACTGGATTCAAGGCAATTGATTATGCATACCCAACAGGAATGGCTCCAGGACACCTTATCGTGGCTATTGGCTGGCCAGGAAGAGGTAAGACATGGTTCACATCATATCTTGCTTGTAGAGCCTGGGAACAGGGTTTTAAGCCTATGATCGTGTCACTTGAAATGTCACCAGAAAATATGCGTGACCGTATCTATACTATGCTTGGCTCTGGAATGTTTAGAGCAAGTGATTTCTCTCGTGGTGACATTAACCTTGATGATTTTAATACATGGGGTGAGAAGAAGTTTAAGGATAAGAACGGATTCATTGTTGTATCTAATGAAGGCTTGGCAGATGTTACTCCTCAAACAATCCAGGCAAAGATTGACCAGCATAAGCCAGACATTGTTATTTGCGATTACCACCAGCTATTTACAGATACAAAGCGCTCTAACTCTGAAGTAGAAAGAAATAGAAATATTTCTCGTGAGTTTAAAATGCTTGCTGTAACAAATAATATTCCAATTATTGATATTACTGCAGCAACTATGGACGACGTATCAGATCAAGACAGCCCACCACTTATGTCTCAAGTGGCTTGGTCAAAGGCTATTGAGTACGATGCTGATATGGCTATGGCTATTCACAGACATCCAGATACTAATATTATTGAAGTTGTCTCTAGAAAAAATAGACACGGAAAAAACTTTAGTTTCTATTTGGACTGGGATATAGATAGGGGTATAATTAAGGAGATATACGAAAGTAGCCCTAATGACCCACAAAAGGATTCACAGGTTTCAACTTAAAGGCATCATCGGTGACGATGCAGATTTTATCCGCCTACGAAATCAGTACGAAAATCTACTAACTTCCAAGGCGAAGGCACATGGTCATGTCAGGGTACTTGACATAGATAGCGCCTTTTCGGTATCATATAACGAAGATACACAACTATATGACTTCTTATTAACAATACATACAGTGTATGTGGGAAAGGCAAAGGCATGGCATACAGACGGAATGCAACAGGGACGATTGATGCCCAAAACTATGCCCCATCACAAGTTAAATCAATACTTAAAAGTCTCGGAGTAGAAGTAGTATCAGAAACCTACAACGATTTTTTATGCCTATGCCCAATTCATGGAAATAGAAATACACCAAGCTTTAGTGTAAGTCGTGAAAGAGGTGCGTGGCTATGCTTTAACCCATCGTGTGGTGAAGCAGGATCACTTGTTGATTTAGTAAAGAAGATGACAAATCGCAATGAATTTGAAGCCATTAGATACATATCTGCAAAGCAAGATGACACTGGTGTAGAGTTTGATGAGCAGCTTAGCGACCTGTTAGACAAGACAGAAGATTTTGTTGAGTTTCCAGAGCAGGTTTTAAATAACTTACATGCGGATTTATTGTCAAGCCAACCAGCCAGAGACTACTTTGTATATAGAGGAATCAACGATGAGTCTATGAAACATTTTCATCTAGGATATTCTCCAAAACAAAATATGGTGACTGTTCCAGTGCATAGTCCAGATGGTCTGCCAGTTGGAATTGTTGGAAGATCTATTTCAGAAAAAAGATTTAAGAACAGCACTAATTTGCCAAGAAGCAAAACAATGTTTAACGTGCATCGTGCAAAGAGGCTAAGCGGAACAGTAATCGTTGTTGAGTCTAGCTTTGATGCTATTAGAGTACATCAGGCTGGATACCCAAATGTTGTCGCTACACTTGGTGGGCATATCTCACCAGATAACCTTGCTTTATTGAATAAGTATTTTAATAAGATTATTATTATGACTGACAACGATCAGAAACAGTTTAATGAGTCATGTAGAAAGTGTTACCCAGCAAAGTGCTCTGGTCATAGTCCAGGAAGAGATTTAGGGTTTAGCATAGCAAATAAGTTAAAAAATAAAGATATTATGTGGGCATGCTATGACTACAATACAATTTATCCACATAATGCAAAAGATGTTGGCGACATGACGGACGAAGAAATCAAGCAGTGTGTAAAAAATTCTTTATCACACTTTGAATATGTCTCGACAAACCCAGCATAATATGTTATACTAGTAATAACAGGGGCATATACAGCCTCAACTATAAGGAGAATATATATATGGCAATCGTACGTGGATTGAAAAACATGAACAAGGCTTTAGATAAGCCAGCATCAAGCAAGTCAGATGGCCCAAAGGCTAAGTGGGTCAAGTTAGAAGACGGAGAAAGCGTAAAAGTTCGTTTTCTTCAAGAGCTAGATCCAGATTCACCTCATTACTCAGAGAGTGCTGGTCTAGGATTCATCGCAGTAGAACACACAAACCCAAAAGATTATCGACGCAAGGCTCTTTGCACAATTGAAGACCAAGGTCGTTGCTGGGGCTGTGAACAACACCGTAAAGACTTTAAGGCAGGATGGAAGGGTCGTTCACGACTATACATCAATGTTCTTATTGAAGATGGCAAGAATGATCCATACGTTGGAATTCTTTCACAGGGTTCAAGCAATAAGTCTGTTACACCAACACTTATTGAGTACGCAGGAGAAATGGGAAGTATCTCAAACCTCATCTGGCGTATGAAGCGAACAGGCACAAAGACAGACACTGGTTACACAATTATTCCTCTACAGAAGGATGAGACACAGTTTGATACTACAGGACTAGAGCTCTTCCCACTTGAGGAAACAGCAGTACGTGAAGTTAAGTATGAAGAGCAAGAGCAGTTCTTCCTATTTGGCGATAACGAAGCAGAGCAGTCATCAGACTCTGCAACATCTTCAAACCTAGAGTGGTAAAAAGATTGGGGGAGGGACTGAAAGGTCTCTCCCCTACACCACACAATATTGTTAGGAAAAAAAAATAATGGATTTCGTACACCTTCATGTTCATTCATATTATTCACTTATGGATGGGTTGAATTCCCCTGCAGAGTTAATTGATGCTGCAAAAAATAAGGGACAGCTTGCTATAGCGGTTACGGATCATGGAACACTTTCTTCCCACCGTGAAATGCAAAAGGCGGCTAAAGAGGCTGGAATAAAGCCTATCCTAGGACTAGAAGCATACATATCCCCAACAGACAGATTTGATAAGTCATCAAAAACAGATAAGAGTATTCAGGCATACAACCACATCATCTTGCTTGCAAAGAATCAGGTTGGCTTAAAGAATTTAAATAAGCTTTCTCAGATTGCATGGACAGAAGGATATTACCATAAGCCTAGAATTGATAGAGAGATTCTTTCAGAACTTGGAGATGGACTTATTGTTCTTTCTGGATGTATGAATGGTCTAATATCTAAAGCTATTGAAAGAGAAGAGTATGCAGAAGCAAAGCTTTTAGTTAAATGGTTTAAGGATAGATTTGGCGCTGACTTTTATATTGAGATTCAGCCACATAATCCAGTAGAACTAAACAATAAGCTTTTAGAATTGGCAGATGAATTTAATGTTAAGCCAGTTGTTACTGGTGACTGCCACTATGCAGTAGAAGAAGACAGATCTCTTGAAGAAGCAATGCTTATTCTTTCCACATCACCAAAGATGAATAAAGAAGCAGATTTTGAGAAGTCACGTCAAATGCCAGACCTATTTGATAGATTTAATTATATGTATCCAGACAGAAGAATTTCTTTTCAGGATATTGATGTGTTTGTTATGGGTAGAGACCAAATTGAAAAGCATATGCATGAGCAAGGTATCACTAGAAAAGATATCTATGATAGCTCTGTAGAGATTGCTTATAAGGTTGGTGACTATGATTACTATGAGAATCTAGAACTTCTTCCTTCTCCAAAAACAGATGCACATACAGAACTAACCTCCATGGTATTTGCTGGTTTAAAGGCTAAAGGTCTTTCTGAAAATCAGGAATACATTGATAGAGCAAATGAAGAGCTTTCTGTAATTGCAAGTAAGAAGTTCTCCTCCTACTTCTTAGTTGTAGCAGATATGATTAACTGGGCGCACAAGAATGGCGTAATGGTTGGTCCTGGTCGTGGTTCTGCAGCAGGATCACTAGTCTGCTACTCTCTTGGTATAACAAGCGTTGATCCAATTAAGTATGACTTATTGTTCTTCCGATTTATTAACCCAGAGCGTAATGACTTCCCAGATATTGATACAGACTTTGAAGACAGAGGTCGTCACAAAGTAAAAGAATACCTAAGAAAAAAGTTTAAGAATGTTGCAGCTATTTCAACATTCACATACTTCAAAGATAAAGGCGTTATTCGTGATGCTGCTCGTGTCTTTGGAGTACCACTTAATGATGTAAATAAAGCACTGAAAGGAATAGAAACATTTGAAGACTATGAGACAAACCCAAACGCCTACTGGTTCAGAGACAAATACCCTGAAGTCACAGATTTGGCGAGAAGGCTTCGTGGTCGCATTCGCTCTGTTGGTATGCATGCGGCTGGGATGGTTGTTGCTAAAGAAGACATCGCCAACTTCGCCCCAATCGAAACTAGGGCGGATACTCAAGAAGAAGTAAGCGGAAGAGTTCCAGTTGTAGCATACGACATGGATACAGTTGCAGATATTGGCCTTATTAAGATTGATGCGCTTGGACTCAAGACTCTTGCTGTAATTGCTGACACATTAAAGATAGTTAGCGAAAGACATGGTCGTGACATTGTCCTAGAAAAGATTCCACTAGATGATCCTAAAGTGTTTGAAGATTTGTCAAACGGATTTACTAAGGGTGTATTCCAGGCAGAAGCAACTCCATATACAAATCTTCTTATGAAGATGGGTGTAAGCACATTTGAAGACCTTGCAGCCTCTAACGCTCTTGTTCGTCCAGGTGCTATGAATACTGTTGGTGGTGCATATATTGCACGTAAGAAGGGCGAAGAGCCTATCGTTTACCAGCATGAAATTATGAGACAGTTTACGGAGAGAACTTATGGCGTTATTATTTACCAGGAACAAGTTATGCAAGCATGCGTACACCTTGGCGGCATGTCCATGTCGGAAGCAGATAAAGTTAGAAAAATCATTGGAAAGAAAAAAGATGCTACGGAGTTTGATGAATTTCGTGAAAGGTTTGTAACTGGAGCAAGTAAGCACATCCCAGTAGAGACAGCAGAGTCTTTGTGGCATGACTTTGAGGCACACTCAGGATACTCATTTAACAGATCACACGCTATTGCATACTCAATGCTTAGCTATTGGACAGCATGGCTAAAGCATTACTATCCAATTGAGTTTATCTTTTCTATTCTCAAGAACGAAAATGATAAAGATGCTAGAACTGAATATCTAATTGAGGCAAAAAGACTTGGTATTAAGGTGCTGCTTCCACACGTAAATGAGTCTGACTTAGACTTTAAAATTCAGAAAGACGCAATTAGATTTGGATTGTCTAATGTAAAGTATATATCCAACAATATTGGTCAAAAGATTATGACTGCAGGTCCATTTAAGTCATACGCACATCTGCAAGAAGTTGCTGGAACTAAGGGTAGCGGAATTAACTCTCGTGCTATATCAGCACTCAATGCAATTGGCGGAGCAGCTTTTGAAGATAATCCTAGAAGCGGTAAAGAATCTGAAAACCTTTATGAGTACTTAGGTATACCTAAGTTCGATGTTGGTAGAATACCACCACACATCAAGGCTCAGACAAACCAATTAGAAGACTTTGATGAGCAGGGAACTTTTGTTATGCTCGCAATGGTTAAGGGTATAAAGAAGGGTACTGGCTGGTCCAGAATTGAGTTGGTTGATGAGACCGCCTCTGTTGGTGTATTCCACACAGAGAATACTCAAATCGAAGTCGGAAGCATGTACTTCTTCTTGATTGGAGATAATAGAATATCTCGCTATGTAACAATTGACGATGTTGCAGATCAAAAGGACGACGCATTTGTAAGGTATCTGTATGCTAATGAGCTGCACATTCCAGATAATGCAAGAATGACTGTTAGTTTACTTCCTTATAGAACTAAGGCTGGCAAGTCAATGGGTCACCTTATTATGACAAACCACAAAAAAGAGTTGACACGTGCAATTGTTTTCCCACAGGCTTATGAAAAATTTAAGTCAAGAATTAAAGAAGGCATGATTTATAGACCTGATATAAGTCAAACAGAAGATGGAACATATTCACTAAGGAGTTTACAATAATGGAACCACAAGATTTAGAGGGACAGATCAATATTGGACAAGTTCTCTTTGCTGTGATAGAATCTATGGGTGGCACAGTAGTTGTGCCTGTAGAGTCTGTACTAAGAGAGCCAGAGGGCATGAGATTAGTACTTAACTACAATGACGACAATACTTTTACAGTACATGTCGAGAAAGTAGAAGATGAACAAGATGACAAATAAGTTGGTGACAGATGATGGGTTGGATGCTTTGGCAGCTGTTCTTCATGAAACAGCGATTGAAAAAGGCTTTTGGGACGGGGAAACAACCTACGACAAAGTCGGAAACAAGCTCGCCCTTGTACATTCTGAAGTTACTGAGGTACTGGAAGCGATAAGAAAAAGCAAGGGATCTCAAGAGATTGTAGAAGAGATTGCTGATATTCTTATTAGAACACTAGATGTATATGCATCCCTTATGAATAAGGGTTGGGCAGAGCATTCATTAGACGAAATTATGTATAGCAAGATAGAAAAGAATAAAGCAAGACCACAACTTCACGGCAATTTATTCTAAAATGCTTGACGGTTACTTTCTACACGGAAGTGATGGAGAACTTTTACTTGTATTGAGAACTCCAGACGAAGATAGGATGCTATCGATTATTAAAAAATTGCAAGCATCAAGAGATAAAGAAATACGAGAGCTTGGCGAATCATTAGAAAAGAGTTATTATGACAGAGATATCAGAAATTCTGGCGCAGTTAGACCCAAAAACAAGAGCAAGGGTTCAGGCGGCAACAGAAGTAGAAGTAGTAAAGCAAAAGACACCAAGCCTAGGTCTTAATATTGCCCTAAAGGGTGGCTTTGGTTTTGGAAGACAGGTTTTAGTATGGGGAAATAAGTCAGCAGGAAAGTCGTCATTCTGTCTTCAGATGATTGCCGCTGCACAGAAAGAAGGAAAGACTTGTGCTTGGATTGATGCAGAGCACTCATACTCACAGGATTGGGCAGAAAAGCTAGGTGTTGATTCATCAAAGCTTATCTATTCTCCAGCAAAGTCAGTTAATGATATGGTTGATGTAGCCACAAAGCTTATGGATGCTGGCGTAGATATTATTGTTGTAGACTCAATCTCTGCACTACTTCCAGCGATCTACTTTGAAAAAGATAGCTCTGATTTAAAGAAACTAGAAGACACCAAGCAAATTGGTGCAGAAGCAAAGGATATGACACATGCAGTCAAAATGCTCAACTACGCAAACAAAAACACATTACTTGTACTCATCTCACAACAACGAAATCAGTTTGGATCTATGCATGCTAGCCACATCCCCACAGGTGGAATGGCTGTCAAGTTCTTCTCTTCCACGGTCATTAAACTCTGGTCTTCTGAAGCTGAAGCTAACTCTATTAAGGCTGGTGTTCAAGTTGGTGACAAGATCATTGAACAAAGAGTCGGGCGACCAGTTAACTGGATTGTTGATTACAACAAACTCGGCCCCCCTAATCTATCGGGACAGTACGACTTCTACTACCAGGGCGAGATTCTTGGTGTAGATGCAGTTGGAGAAATCTTAGATGTTGCCGAAATGTTTGGCGTAATTGAACGTGGAGGAGCATGGTATACTATTGATGGAGAAAGATTACAGGGCAGAGCAAAGGCTGTTGCCTGGTTAAGAGAAAATCCAGAAGTAGTAGATAAGCTAAGAGAAGAGATTTATGCCAAGAATTGAAGATCTGATTGGTAAGAAACCCAAGAAGACTGTAGTTACTGAAGATAAAATTGAAATGGGTGGTGCTTTTACATGCCAAACATGCAGTAAGGTAGTAAGTGAAGCAGAATACAATAGAAGTGAATACTTTATTACTTGGACATGCCCAGATGGACATATTTCGAAAGTGCAAATGGGTTAATGTCTGAGCGTGGTGAAGTAAAAAGAGATGGCGCTAAAGCTCAGAAGAATAGCGGTAGAGGCCAATATCAAAAGGGTGATGCTAAGTGGAAGATGTTTCTTGTAGATTACAAGGAATCTAATAAGTCTTTTAATTTAAATAAAGATGTCTGGGCAAAGATTTGCACTGACACATTTAAGGTAAGTAGAGACATGCACCCAGCATTAAAAATAATTATAGGTGATACATCCAAGGTAAGACTTGGTATTATCGAGTGGGATGTTCTAGATGAACTAATGACATTTTGGGAGGAAAACCATGGGATCGAGTAACAAAATACCATTTAACGATACAGTTATAAAGAATGGAAGAATTGTAAAGCTACGTAAGGACGGCTCAATCAAGGCAGACCTAGGTCCTTACTATGCAAGACACAAGAAGAAGCAAGAGAAGTCAAAGTGACAGAGTTCCTATTTGGCTTACTTGTTGGTTTTTCTCTTGGATATCCACTAGGATTGTTTATAAATGTTTTAGATAGAAAGGTAAAAAATGGCAGAGGACGGAAATAACACACTAGATTTAATTAGCAAGGTCACAGAATTTAATGACCTACATGACTACATGAAAGACGATCAACTAGACAGGGCTTTGGCTATGATTGTTAAGCTAGTTATGAATCCAGATGTACCTCCAGCTAAGGCGCCTATGTTAATTATTGAGCTTCAGGCTATAAGCACAAAGCTAGCTATTTTAGCCTCATACTACTCTACTATTGCTAAAGATAAAACTGGTACAATTAACAATAACAAGAAAAACATTTATTATTCGGGAAAGGAAGCAATAGACAGATTAGTTGATGCACTCAAGTATTCTGCTAGAATTTATTAATGGGAAGAGACATTGTAACAAACCTAAAGTTTAAAAAGGTTAATGGTAATTTTGATCCAATTGAGTTTGGAAGACTTATATCTGAAGCCTATACTGAGGGTAGAAATTTAGATCGTTGGGCAAAGAAGAGCACCTTCTCTCCTAGCACAATTGGTTATGGTCACGGAATGTGCCCTAGATACTGGTTCATTGCTTTTAATGGATCAAACTTTGAGGACAATTTTGATGCTGTAGCAATTGCTAATATGGAGAATGGGAAACAGGCTCACGATAGAATACAAACGTTGTTACAAAATACTCATGTACTAAAAGAAATTGAGCGTGAGATATTGTGCAACGATCCTCCAATCAGAGGCTTTGCAGATATCATTCTTGATTGGAACGGCAAAGAAGTTATTGGTGAGCTTAAGACAGTAAAAGAAGAAGTATTTGCTACAAGACAAGCTCAAATGTCACCTTCTGACTCACACAGAATTCAACTTCTACTCTACATGTGGGTAGAAAATGTAGAAGAAGGCTTCTTGATGTACGAGAATAAAAATAATAATGAGATTTTAATTATGCCTATGTCTATGAATGACAGGAACAGAAAGTATATTGAGAATATCATTGACTGGATGAGAGTTGTTTATAAGACATGGAAAGATGGCATGCTTCCAGAGAGAGCTTTTACTAAGTCAACACCTACTTGCAAGAACTGTCCTGTAAGAAAAGAATGTTGGAGCGGTGAAATGGGAGATATACAGATTAATAAACTGGATGTAAAATAATGTTAGAGTGTGCAAGGCCAGAATGCGGCCAACAGTTTGAGTCAAAGACTCATAACCAAAAGTATTGCTCTGATGAGTGTTGCCGTATTGCAACAAATAAAAGAATTATGGAAAAGTATTATGAGAAGAAGGCTATAAAAAATGGTGCTCCAAGATCCTGTAAGTGTGGCAATCTTCTAAGCAGATATAACCACGACAGCATATGCTCAAAGTGTCAGACTGACAAGAAGTCTAAAAATAAAAAGGATCTTTTGGAGATAATAAGTGTCTTTAAGTGATTTAATTAAGCATAAAGCATCAACTGTTATTGGAATAGACGCCTCTACCAACTCCATAGCTTTTTGTTTAATAAAAGATGGTGTGCCAGAAAGATATGGCAAGATACTTTTAAATGGACAAGATATCTATGAGAAGATAGCGGATGCTAGAAATAAGGTTCATGCTATGAAAGATATGCTTAGTGCTGATTACATAGCAATGGAAGGCGCCATTATGGTTAAATCTGCCGATGCTGTAATCAAACTGTCATATGTGTATGGCGTTGTTTTAGGTGAGCTAATGCAGAATAACCCAAAGGTTATTACAGTTGCACCAAGCTCATGGCAATCTTTTATAGGTAACAATAACTTAAATAATGTTGAAAAGGCAAGAATAAAAGCTGAGTTTCCAGATAAGAGCGACTCATGGTACAAGTCTAAGATGCGTGAAGTACGTAAAGAGAAGACAGTAACTTGGGTTAAGAAAGCTTTTGATGTTGAGTTAGACGATTTTGATGTGGCAGATTCATTTGGAATTGCCAACTATGCATATAAGAAGTTAACGGAAAGATAATGAAGCTTTACGAAAGCAAAGAGTATCTTCATAGAAGGTACGTACTTCAAAAGAAAACAATTAAAGAGATAGCAGATGAATGCGGCTGTTCTCATATGACTATCCAAAGGTATTTGGAGAAGTTTGGTTTAATTAAGAATCAAAGGAAATGGACAAAATGACAATATCACTTAGCAAGGTTGCACATATAGATGACTTTTCAGATCCAGATTTTGAAAAGATCTTTAAGAAATATAATCTTAGTGGGATTGCAACATTTCCACAGGCTGAGCCATCTATTCTAAATAGAAAAACATGGGAAATTGGAATGGCCCTCATATCTTTTGAAAAGCTTGGAATCATGTCAGATAAGCTAGAGGTTCTTGGCATAGGTGCTGCTAAAGAAGAGACTATATCTATTTTGTCTAACATTGTTAAGAGAGTTTTTGCAACAGATATTTATTTAGAACCAGGCACATGGGGCGAATGGTATGAAAGAGACATTCTGATTGATGCAAGAAAGTACATGGGTCCAGTTTATAATCATAAGAGGGTTGTATGGCAGCATGTTGACGGAAGAGATTTGCCTTACGAAAACAACTCTATGGATGCTGTATTTAGCTGTAGTTCACTAGAACACTTTGGATCAGAAGCAGACATAAGAAAAGCAGTTGAAGAAGCGTGTAGAGTTCTTAAGCCAGGAGGCGTAGCAGCAATTTCATCAGAGTATAAGATTGAAGGAAATGGCGATGGCTTTGCTAATGTACAATTGTTTGATAAAGAAAGATTAAATAAGGTCTGGTTTGATGGAATTCCATGGACGTTACAGGGAGAACTTGATCTTAAATTAGATGACACAGATTACATAGACTTTGAAAAATCTATTCATGATAATGAGTACAAAAAGACAGCACATCCACACATTAAGCTAGATAATGGAATGTATAAGTGGACAAGTATTCATATGACATTTATAAAAGATTAACTATCTCAGTTAATTAGATTTGACATTCTAGTCAACCAATAGTATACTTGTATAGAAGTCAGGAGACAATGTGTCTGAAATTGAATTAGCTGAGCGTTATGACAGAATGAACTCTGTTGTTGAGCAAATGCTTATGGGTAATAGCCCAACTCAAATTGCTAAGCAATTAACAATTCCACGTAAAGAAGTCCTAGAGCTTATAGACGAGTGGAAGACTATAGTGCGTGATGATTCAAGTGCCAGAGATCGTGCAAAAGAAGCCGTATCAGGTGCAGACCAGCACTATGCAATGCTAATTAAAGAAGCATGGAAGACTGTAGAAGACGCAGATATAGCGGGTCAACTTGGAGTTAAAGCAACATCTCTAAAGCTTATAGCAGACATTGAAGCTAAAAGAATTACAATGCTACAGCAACTTGGGCTTCTTGATAATGCAGAGCTTGCTGGACAGTTGGCAGAAACAGAAAGAAAACAAGACATCCTTATTGGAATACTTAAAGATATCTCAGCAGAGTACCCAGAAGTTAGAAATGAAATTATGAGAAGGCTTTCTCAGATATCAAATAAAGTTGAAGAAATTATAGTTCAAGACAACGTTACCCCATTGAGAAGTGTGGAAAACGAAGATGTCGTTTGATTTTGCAGATATAATTGATATCCTTGACGGAGAAGAATTTGAAGAACGTCCAGTAGACGTTGCAGAGTTTGTAACCAGCGACGCATATTTAGGGCTACCACCACTATCTGATTATCAGTATAGACTTATTCGTGCAAGCTCACAAATATATAAAAAAGCTACACTGATTAAACTTTATGGTGAAGAAGCTGGCGAAAAGCGCTGGAAAGAAACAGTCAATGAGGTTATTGCTCAGCTCGGTAAGGGATCTGGTAAAGACTACTCATCAACAGTTGCGGTATCTTATATTGTGTATTTATTGTTATGTTTAAAAGATCCAGCAAAATATTTTGGGAAGCCACCTGGAGATTCAATTGATATTATTAACATTGCGGTTAACGCACAGCAGGCTAAGAATGTTTTCTTTAAAGGATTAAAGAATCGAATAGATAAGTCACCTTGGTTTGCAGGCCGCTATGTTCCAAAGGCTGACGTAATTGAGTTTGATAAAGGAATTAGCTGCCACTCTGGTCACTCTGAGAGAGAAGCGTTTGAGGGTTATAACGCACTTGTAGTTATTCTTGATGAGATTTCTGGATTTAGTATTGACAATACAACTGGACATGAGCAGGCAAAGACTGCTGGAGCAATATATGATATGTATCGTGCATCAGTTGACTCACGTTTCCCAGACTTTGGCAAAGTGATTTTGCTTTCATTTCCAAGATATAAAAATGACTATATCCAGCAGAGGTATAACGCTGTAATAGCAAATAAAGAAGTTGAGATAAAGTCTCATAAGTTTAAGATGGATGAAGAATTGCCAGACGGAGTAGAGGGTAACGAGTTCTCAATTGAATGGGAACAGGATAATATTATTGCATATACCATTCCAAAGGTATTTGCCTTGAAGAGGCCTACTTGGGAAGTTAATCCAACAAGAGTTATTGACGACTTTAAGGTTGCATTCTATACTAATCCTACAGATGCCCTATCAAGATTTGCATGCATGCCTCCAGAGGCCGTAGACGCCTTCTTTAAGTCACGAGAGAAGATCGAGACAGCTTTTGTAACTGGAAACGGTGTAGACGAATCTGGGCGGTTTGAGGAGTGGTTTAAGCCAGACGATAGCCTGGAGTACTTTGTTCACGTTGACCTTGCACAAAAGCATGACCATTGTGCAGTATCTATGTCACATATTAAAGAGTGGGTGAAAGTTAGATCATTTAATGATTACGAGCAGATAGCTCCAGTAATTGTTGTAGATGCAGTTAGGTGGTGGACTCCAACTTCAGATAAGTCTGTTGATTTTACAGAGGTAAAAGACTACATAGTTTCTTTAAAATCAAGGGGGTTCAACGTAAGGCTGGTTACATTTGACCGATGGAACTCTCATGATATGATGCAGCAAATTAAGAATTATAATATAAATACAGAGATATTGTCTGTTGCTAAAAAGCACTACGAAGATATGGCGCTTGTTGTAATGGAAGAAAGAGTGAAGGGGCCAAACATTAAGCTTTTAATAGATGAGCTTCTTCAATTAAGAATAATTAGGGATAAAGTTGATCACCCTAGAAAAGGATCAAAAGACTTAGCTGATGCTGTGTGTGGGTCTATATACAATGCAATCTCTAGAACACGTAGAGACTTGAATAGAGAGATAGAGATACATACATGGAAAGCTACGAAGGAAGATAACGTAAATCAGAATGTTACCAAGGACGGTGTTCCTAAAAGAATGCCACAAGAACTTGAGAACTTCATGTCAGGAATGAGTATACTATGAATAAATATCAAGAGCAGGCAAAGAACTGCAAATGCGTTGGGAAGCATATACCGCTACCAACCAAACTTCAAAGCTTTAACGGAGTCGAACTTTGTCCAACAACCTACTATAATGTACTTGAGTACCAAAAGATGTGGCAGGTTTTAGGATCAGAGCCACCAGGAAGCGTTAGAAAGCATTTTAGTGAGTACGTACAGGAACTAGTTAAGGGGTCAATGTAAATGTTTGAGCCAGTTATTGTTGATAATGTATTTAATCAGTCAGACTTTTCTGACCTTAGATTTCATATAGATACAGTGCTTTCTTCAACAACATATGATCCTGGATTCCAGAGAAGCCTTATAGGTACACCAGAGTTGGAAAAGCACTTTAGTAAGATCTTAGAGCCAATGGCTAAAGAGATATTTAAAGATAATACTTTAAAAACTAGTTATACATTGTACTCTAGATACGAGAATCCAAAGTCATGGCTAGTAAAGCATAAAGATGACAATGCCTGCACATATACTCTAGATCTATGTTTATCTGCAAAGACACCTTGGGGTATCTATGTAGAAGGTACAGAGTATATTCCAACTGAAAATCAGGCTTTAGCATTTATGGGAGAAGATCAAGAGCATTGGCGTGGTCCTTTTCCAGATCCAGACACAAACTGTGTAGAAATGATATTCTTTCATTTTGTACCAGAAGATCACTGGTTTTTTACAAAAGGCCGTGACTATATTCATGAAATTAGAAGTGGAAAAGGTATTTACAAATCCGCTAAAATGTAGTAGAATATCTACACAAAGCGGCAATAGCTTAGTTGGTTAAAGCCCCGAACTCATAATTCGGTAATCGTAGGTTCAAGTCCTACTTGCCGCACAAAGAAAGGAGTAACAATGGCTAATAAAGAACAAAAAGGAAACGCAAACAAAAAGAAGGAGCCTAAGCTCTCTTTAAAAGAAAAGCGTGTAAAGAAGCAAGAAAAGAAAAACAATAAGTAGTATAATTGTATTACCAGAGTTTGCGGAGACGCTGCTATGGTCCTGGCCAACGTGCTTGTAGGTACCTTGGGATGGAATACAGTTACCGCTGCCCAACAGAAATGTTGGGCAGTGTATTTATAGAAGGAATATATGGACGATTATTCAGAATTCGAAGAGATGTCAGAGGAGTATTTTAATCACATGATGGAATATTACACAAAGATAGGCGCTATAGAAGTAACTGGTATGACGGAAGACGGAGAAGTTATGTACGCCATAACTGATCTTGCAGAAGAAGTTGCCCCAGAACTATGGAAGATGCATCACGATGCAATAGACGAGACACTTGTTGATCTTTACAAAAAGGGTTTGGTTGAGGTAGAATATGATGAAGACCTTAACGCTAATATGAAGTTGTCAGAAGAGGGAACCAAGTTGATGGAGTCATACGGATTCTACAAGATGGATGAGGAATAAAAGTGAATGAAGTAAAGCTAACAGAAGATCAGGCAAAAAAACTTGAGTCTTTTGTTTCTGATCATATGATGGCATGCTCTACATATATTTATGAAGAAGGTGCAGAGTTACCAGAAGGCTGGGAGCCTTATGGAGTTTATGACGGTTGTGAAGTTTGCGATACAAGAGAACAACTAATGGCTACTTTTGATTGGCTAAGGACACACAAGATTGTCGACATATTTGTTGGCTAAATAATGCCTTCGTAGCTCAGGGGATAGAGCGACGGACTTCTAATCCGCAGGTCGCTGGTTCGATTCCAGCCGAGGGCGCCATTGACTATGGTTGTTTAATAAAGTATAATATAGATATAACTAAGGAGATAAAGATGGCACAAGGTCCATGTTGGGATGGCTATGAACAAGTTGGATGGAAAACACAAAATGGTAAAAGGGTACCAAACTGTGTTCCAAAGAATAGAACTAAAAAAGCCGCAGATAGATTCGAGATTGTAGAAAATCACCCAAAATGTGAGGGTGTTGCATTAGTTGAACTAGATGGTACCACGGTCCTTTGCTACCTAAATAGAGAAGAAGCACAAGCCGCACTTGAAGATATGAGATTAGAAGAGCCACCAGCTTCTGTAAGACCAAATGAGGATACATTGAAATCTAAAGATAACGATGATGAGTCTGGTGAGTCACATGACAAAAAGAAGAAGAAAAAGAAGAGCGATTTCTGGAGAGGATCATTTGCATGATTGCAGTAGAAGATAAGGTTGAAGAGGTAGAGCTCACAGCAAGAGATCGTTGTGATGGATGCGGAGCACAGGCCTTTGTTTATCTAAAGGGTATCTCAGGAGAGCTATATTTCTGTGGTCACCACTACGCAAAAAATGAAGAAAAATTAAAAGCTTGGGCCTTTACAATCACGGATAAGCGTGATACAATTAACAAGAAGTCAGAATCCAGTAACTAGTAGATAGGAAATCTCGTGCAAACATTTTTGCCATACGAGGACTTTGAGCAGACTGCATCAGTATTAGACTCAAAGAGATTAAATAAACAATTATTAGAAGGTCGTCAAATCTTAGCAGCATTAGCTGGACTAAGTAAGGGCTGGACCCATCATCCAGCAACTAAAATGTGGGCAGGTTCAGAAGCTGTACTGCACAGATACCTAAAAGCGGTAGCAAAAGAATGCTTTGAGCGTGGCATTAAGTACGAAAATAATCTATATGTAATTGATAATATTGTAGAGGATTTCTTTCAGGATATCTCTCATAACAGCAGACCATTCTGGATGAAAGATAAAACAATGCTACAACGTGTCAATATTACACACCAAGCAAATTTGTACAGAAAGGATAGTCACGAGTATAACATTTTTCAGACTTCGTTTGATGATGTATTAAATGATCCATGCTGTGAAAGGTGCAACTACTTTTGGCCAACACATGCCCGTATATGAATATAAATGTAGTGAGGATGACTCACACGCACTTCTTTCAGTAACACGTTCAATTTCTGAAGAAGATCCAGGATACACATGTGAAGAATGTGATGCTGAGATGGTAAGACACTTTACTCCGTTTGGCATACAGTTTAAGGGGTCTGGCTTTTATAAGACAGATAATGCTAGATAGTGTTATTGGGGATTAGCTCAGCAGGCAGAGCGGGAAGCTGTTAACTTCTAGGTCGCTGGTTCGAATCCAGCATCCCCAGCTAAAAATATTGCGTATGTTGCATAATGGTAGTGCTCCTTCCTTCCAAGTAGGTGGCGCAGGTTCGATTCCTGTCATACGCTCTCGAAATATAGGTCTGAACAATCTATATGGAGATCTGTTATGCCGAATAGGTGTCACCTGCATCTTGCGAAGGCGTTCAGCCTCATGGACAAGCTCTGTGGTCGTGACTAGGCATAACAGCCAGCAGGTGGTTTAGGTTAAGAGCCAAAGCCGTGGCTGGCATTTGCGTCAGTAGCCCAACTGGTAGAGGCGTTAGTCTTAGGAACTAATGGTTGTAGGTTCGAGTCCTACCTGATGCACGATATTAAGGTTGCGTGGCAGGCAAGTTAGGCTGACTCCCGACGGGGACAACTGGAGGGCAACGGGCATTTCTGTAAATCCTCATATATCACGATCAATAGGTTAGTCTGCTCGTAGACTTATTGATCACCATGGTCTCGTAGCTCAGTTGGTTAGAGCGCTACCCTGTCACGGTAGAGGTCGACGGTTCAAGTCCGTTCGGGATCGCTTAAATGGTATAATTTAAGTATGGCAATGTACACATATTATACTAAAATAGATAGAGTCGTAGACGGAGATACAGTAGATGTATTTATCGATTTAGGATTTAGCGTTTGGCATAAAGAACGCATTCGTATGGATGGAATTGACACAGCAGAAAAAAATACTGTGTTTGGTAAAGCAACAAAAGAATTTTTAATTAAGACACTTGAGGGTAAGCTTGTTAGGCTAGAAGTTTCAAAACCAGATAAGTATGGCCGTTATCTAGGTAAAATATACCTAGACTCAGAAGAAAGCGTAAATGATCAGATGATTAAGTTTGGAATTGCAAAGCCTTACGGCGGAGATTCTAAAGCTGGTCTATGGACAGAACAAGAGCTTTCTAAAAATACTATTGACGTAGTAATAAAGTAAGGAATATCATGGCTGAAAAAACATATCAACCGACAGAGGGAATGAAGATAGCAGCTCGTCGTGCTCTTAAATGGAAAGAAGACGGCAAGGCAACTGGTGCTGGAACTTCTGTAGGTTGGGGACGTGCATCAGACATTGTGTCTGGTAAGTCTATGTCTCTTTCAGTAGTAAAAAGAATGTATTCTTTTTTTTCACGTCATGAAGTAGACAAGAAGGGCAAAGATTTTAATAATACTAGTAACCCTTCAAACGGAAGAATTATGTGGGACGCTTGGGGCGGAGACGCAGGTTTCACATGGTCAAGAAAGATTGTAGAGATGAACAAGAGTGTTTTTGAAGGAGTGTTCTTCAAAGTATCTGAAGATAATTCAGAAGAATTGTTCATTGAAACTCTTGACGAAAAGCTATCAGACTGATAGAATTAAATATAACTACTACAAGTTAGGAAAGAAATGATTGTAAATCACGATCAGGCTGAATCTATTGTAAGATCAAATAGAGAGTTGTTTTGGGATGGCTGGACCATCGTATCTTGGTATAGAAATCCAGAAGGATATAGCAGCAAATACGGCATGTTTAGAAAAGGCTCTTGGGGCATTGCAAGACGTTTCCCAATGAAGTCTGATGGGACATGGGAAATTCAGAATAAATATGTCAAGAATACTTGATGAACTTGGCATAGATAAAGATGATTTAGTATGGACAGATCTAGCGGCATGCCAGAATCTACCAACAAATAACTTTTTTGAAACCTACGAGACAGACACCATCCTTGCCAAAAGTATAGATGATATGTGTCTTGTCTGTCCAGTTGCTAAGCAATGTTTAGAGGCTGGCATGGAAAATGATGAGTACGGTGTTTGGGGTGGAGTTTATCTATCTCTAGGAACTCCAGATAAAACAAGAAATGCACATAAAACCCCAGAGTATTGGAAAAAATGGAAAGCTAAGCATGGATAGCAAGCCATCTTCAGCACCAATTGTTTATACCAGACAGATGGCTATAGACGTTAGAAAAGTAAAGAAGCCTTTTAAAGACCTTATAATTGATATTGTAAAGTACCCAGAATTTTTATGCATAAGAATGCATGAAGATAACATTATGAAACATGATGTTAATGGTAGAGTATTAATAACAGATTACGTAAGCTTAGTTCGCAAGATAATCGAGTCCTACGGGGTTCGGTGTGAGTTCGAAGGAGTAAAAGGTGACGGAAGAAAGAAAGTACAACGATAGATTCCAGTTTGTCTATATCTTTGATGAAATGGTTATCGGAGAAATAGTGACAGAAGGTCTCTATGCTTCCGTTGTTAAGTATAGTAAGGATGGCATAGAGTATGAGATCCTTATGGACAATGAAGAGTTTACAGTAATCCAAGAAGTTGGGTTTGAGCACATCGAGGAGTATGATGAAGAATAACGAAGTCCTATGTTTTTGTTGCAGCAAGCAAAAATTTAATCTTGGAATGAAGAAATCAGCCATTATTAAGAATTTAAATTTAGTCATATGCGACTCATGCAATCAACTTGGATATGAGCCTAGATGGGTAATCATTATGGCTGGAAGGCAGTATGGTCCAGATTCAGTAAAGGACTATGTCCTTAAGAAGAGATATCTTGGTGAAGACATCTCGGCAAGCGAACTGCTTGTATGAAAACAATATACTGGGCACCATATACACTAGAATATAACTACACATCTTATTCTATGCTTAATCATGAAATTGAGCCATTAGCTAAAGATTTGGGTTTATTTGATGCTTCGTCTATGCCATGGATGAAATGCCCAGCATTTTTAAATGAATCACGCAACACATTTGTTGTAAAGAATCCAGTTGACTTTAGTTTTTCATACGGAGACGGAAGTGTTAATCAGACGGCTGGAATTCCCAATATTATAAGGGTAAGAAAAGATTCACCAGAACAATCTATGACCTTGGCATACGACATGAAGTATATCTTTTTTAGTGAAGATGATATATCAATTACTCAGATGCCAGCATTTATGCACAAGAATACCTTCAACCAGCTTGGAGCATTGATCCCTGGATCATTCAATATCAATAAATGGTTTAGACCAATAGACATAGCTATTCAGGCATGGGATGAGCATGGAGGTGCAACGCTTAATGCTGGTGATCCACTTTATTATATTAAATTTAATACAGATGAGAAGATATCTCTAAAGAGATTTAGTATGTCTGATGAATTAAATAGACTTGTTCACGGAATAGTTCAGCATAAACAATTTGAACCCAAGCTTCCATTATTGGATCTATACTCTAGGTTTATTAGGTCTGGAATGCAATCTAAGGTCCTAAAAGAGATAAAGAGGAATATAGTATGAAGAAGTATGAGAAGATAGGCTATATCATTGGTTTAGGCATAGGAGCGTTGGCCTGGCTATTTTTAACAGGATATACAATCATTGAGTTGATTGATAGATTTATTAATGATAGTGGGGACCCGTTCCCAGTCTTGACAACAATGCTATGTATTAGTATACTGTTTAGAGTGCAAATTATGAATATGCTATTTAAAAGAGTATTGGAGTGGATTAACAAATGACAGTAATTGCTGCCGTAGTAAATAAGAATGGCTCATACATCGCAGGTGATCGTGGTGCCTCAGACTCTAATGTTATTTTTCCATTAGCGCATTCAAAGGTTTGGCAGTTAGGCCAGTACCTATTTGGTTATTTCGGTAGCATGGACGGAGAAAAAGTTATGTATAGCTTTTCACCACCACCACTAAAGACAAAGAATATAGATAAGTTTATGTTAACAGAGTTTACTAAGGCTCTTAAAGATTTTTATGATGAGCACTTTGTTTTCATAGGTGATAAAGAAATGGATTTTGGTATGATAATCGTTGCTGGTGGATATATCTACGAGCATGATGCAGGAACTATGTCTATGACTAGATTCGAAACCAATTATCTTTCTGTTGGAAGCGGTTCAGAGTATGCTCTAGGATCTCTTCATACTAGCGAAGCTTGGGCAGATGGAAAAAGAAGAGTAAGAACTGCTGTAGAATCAGCAATTAAATACAGCCCATCATGTATGGGTCCAGTAGACGTGATAGGGATAACAAACAAATGATGACTCAAGAAGTTTTAGAAGAAATTACTCAAGAGGTTGCAAGGGAATACTTTGAAACCTTTTACCTACCAGAGATCAAGCCAGAAGAGGCCATGGAGATGTACAAGTTTGCAGCAGATGAGGTATTCTTTGTTATCTCAAACTTTTTAAATAGATTCAACGAAAGGGCAGAACGTGTCAAAGCAGAACAACCAGAATGATTTTGAAACAGATGTTAAGAAAATATTTGATGAGGCATACGATTTGCTTTTAAGAAAGCATAGAGACTACGGCCCAAAGAATATTTCATCTGCTCCAGGAGGAGCTTTAAATGGACTTATTGTCAGAAAGCATGATAAGTTTGAACGTATCAAGAATTTGTTCTTTATACGAAAGAATGATAAACCACAGTTTGAAACTTTGAGAGAGTCATTTATTGATGATCTCAACTACAGCGCAATTGCCATGATGGTAATTGATGGGAAATGGCCAGAATGATTTTGTACTGGCTCCTAGTAGAAAAGATATACAGAATCATAGATAAGATATACTCTAAGGTATTTCACAGTATCGACTTTGATCTGACCGAAGATGTAGACAATGAAGAAGACCTTTAGGGTTGACTTCCAGACAACTTTTTGGTAGAATAGAAGCTATTGTGTGACCATCACACAAGGCAGTACCAAATCATATGAAGAGGAAAATAAAAAACACATGAAGAAACTATCAATCCTTGCAGCAGCAATTCTTGCTGCTACATCTATTGCTACTTCGGCTAACGCAGCACCACTTTCAGTAACAGTGGCAGGCGTTGTAAATGCAACAACAGCACTAGCACCAGCAACAGCAAATGTTCCAGCAGATAACTCTGTTGATTCAGCAGATGCAGTCGCTATCGCAGCAACAGCAGATACTGCAACAGCAGTAACATTTGTTGCTACAGGTGGAGTAAAGCTTGTCACAGCACTTGCAACAGTATCAGCACCAGTTACATCTGCAGCAGGAGTAACATCTTACACAGCAACTTCAGCGGGAGTTGCAATCACAGTATATGCATTCACAACAGGAACAGCAGTTGGTTCAGTTACCGTTACAAACGGTTCATACTCAACAGTTGTTTATGTAAAGGGAATCGCAGGATCTGCTTATAACGTATCAGTGGCAGTACCAGCAGCAACAGCAGTTGGAACTATCCCATCAATTGTTGCTTCAGCAACAGACGTTTTTGGTAATCCAGTTGGCGGAGAAACAGTTACAGCAACACTAGTTGGTGCAACATTTGCTGATGGATCAATCTCAAAGGCTATCGTTACTGCAACAGCAGCACAGGTAGCAGCAGATTCAACACTTACACTTGGTTCCAAGAAGGAACTTTTGGCAGCAGCAGTTGCTGGAACAGTAACAGTAGCAGCAACAGGAGCAGCATCTGCAACAGCAGTAACTGGTCTTGCAGCACCAACTAAGGCTGTAGTTGCTACATATGCAGTAACAGATCTTAATGGAACAATTGCAGCACTCAATGTAAAGGTTGCAGCACTTACAGCAGAACTTGCAGCAGAAAAGGCAGCACGAGTTGCAGATAAGGCAGCAGCAGATAAGGCACTAGCAGACGCAAAGGTTGCATCAGATGCAGCAGCAAAGCTAGCAGCAGACAAGGCAAAGGCAGAGTACAATGCACTTGTTAAGAAGTGGAACGCAAAGAATCCAAAGGCTAAGATTGCTCTAAAGAAGTAATTTTAGTTAACTAAAGGGACGGAATTATATTCCGTCCCTTTTTGTTTTACATTTTTTTAGTGATATAATTAACTTATAACACATACAAGTAGAGAGGAAATGGCAAAACGACTAATAATTAGTATGTTTTCAGCGGTGCTATTGGCACTGCTGCTTGTCATTTTATCTCCTGATAATGCTCATGCTGAAGAAACAACAGTTCAAGTTACTCCAGCACCATCATCAGATACTTCAACCGCAACAGTTCAGATCACAGTTGAAGCAGTTCAGGAAAAGATTGATGTGACTCAACAGGTGCTACAGGAAGCTTCTACAGCACAATCAACAACAATTATAAATACTATTCAAGCTAATGTTCCAAATACAGATACTCAAGAAGCAACTACAATTGCTACAACTCAGGAGCCCATAGCTACAGCGGTTTCTGAAGCAACAGTAAAGGTTACAGAAGCTAACAATGCAATACAATCAGCAGAAACAGCAGTATCTGTTGCAGTAACAGCGCAAGCTACAGTTGAGTCTCAAACAGCAGTTGTAAATACAGCATTAGCCGCAGTTGAATCAGCAACAACAGTAGTAGAGGTAGCAACTACTGAATTAAGCACTGCAGTATCAGCAGTCGAATCACAGACAGCCGTTGTAGCCATAGAGACAGCAGAATTAAATACTCTGCAGAATACTCCTTCTGATACTAAAACATATACAACTGATGGGTATGTTGCTCCTATTGCGCCTGAAACTACAACAGCTACTACTATAACACTTTCACCTATGTGGGATGCTGCTACAAAAATTGAAACACCTTTTGACATAAAAATGGGAGACACTGTCTATGAGGGTCAGGGTGCAAATAGTCAGATATATGTAACATCTAAGGCAACCATTACCTTTGGTGTAGGAGACTTCAACTATTGGGATTTTCCAGTTGGAGCTCACATATCTGTTTACGGATCAGATTTTATGAGTGCTGGAACAGGTGCAAGCATTACTGTTACTACGACTCAAACTACTTTAGCTGTTGATTGGGATCTTCATAGATTTGGTGATTCAAATGGTCCACTTACAAACATTAATTGGACAATGACAGTTAATCCTGAATCTGGAGAGTGGACAGGTGTTGGAACTGTTGCTGGAAATACAACACAACTTTATGGTGGTCCACGCATTGGTGTTCGTGAAGCTTCTGGTGAAGCTATTAAACCAATGACAAACGTAACTAATGAATCTTTAACTGTTCAAATTGAAAGTCAAACAGCAGTGGTTGAAGAAGAAACAGAAATATTAACAACACTAATAGAAGAAAAAGTAGTTGCTGAAACAAACCTAACAAACGCCGAAACAAACCTAACAATTGCTGAAACAAACCTAACAACAGAACAACAAAACTTAACAACAGCAAATCAAAATTTAACAGTTGCTGTCCAAACAGCAGATTCCCTTGCAAATGCAGCAGTAGCAAAAGTTAATGAGGCTGTTGTTGCAATGACAAATGCTGCACAGGTTACAATTAATTATTATGCTGAGCAAAGAGCGGCAGCTCAAGCAGCCGCAGAAGCCGCTGCAGAAGCAGCAGCAGCTCAGGCAGAAGTTGCAAGAATCAAAGCAGAAGCAGATGCAAAAGCAGCAGCGGAAGCTGCAGCCAAAGCAGAGGTAGAAGCTAAGGCAGCAGCGGAAGCTGCAGCAAAAGCAGAAGCAGACCGTATAGCCGCAGAAGAAGCCGCTGCTAAGGCAGAGGCTGATCGTATAGCCGCAGAAGAAGCCGCTGCTAAGGCAGAGGCTGAGGCAAAAGCTAAAGCGGATGAAGAGGCTAAAGCAGAGGCAGATAGATTAGCTGCGGAAGCTGAAGCGGCAGCACAGGCAGAAGCAAAAGCCAAAGTAGAGGCAGAAGCTAAGGCACAAGCAGAGGCAGAGGCCAAAGCAGAAGCGGAGGCTAAGGCACAAGAAGAAGCTAAATTAAAAGCAGAAGCAGAATCTAAAGAAGCAGAGGCAGAAAAAGCTAGAGCAGAAGAAGAAGCATTAAAAAAAGCTGCAGAGCAAGGCAAGCTAACAGAAGCACAAAAAGAAGTTATAGTAGAAAAAATACTTGAAGGTTTAAAGCCTGGTGAATCAGTAAATGCTGCAGACATAAAAGCAGCTGGAATTTCATATTTAGATTTGCCACCAACAACTCCAGTTGATGTAAGAACAGATGAAAATGGAAATGCTGTAGTTATTACTGCTAAGGTTGCAGCACAAGTAGAACTACTTCAAGACCCAGCTGCATTAGCAGAAGAGTTGTTTACAAATCCAGCAGCAGCATTTGCTGCATTAGGAAGTATAGGTGCTGATATGTCTCCAGAAGAAAGAGAGGAAGCAACCGACATGGTTGTCGCAACAGTAGTAGCAGCAGGTGCTGCAATTAATGCAGTTGGTGCTGCAGCAGGAGGATCTACTGGCGGAGGTTCAGGAGGCGGAGGAAGTTCTGGTGGGGGCTCAGGTAGTAATTCACCAGGTTCAAGAGGAGGAAGAAGATGGTAAGAGTAATAAAAAATATCCTTAAGGATATGATAGATCAGGCATGGACCCTCCTTGGAATGTTTATTGCCTGGGTAGTACTAGATGGAAGTGCAAAAACAATAGTTGGATATGGAATCATAGCAACCACGGCACTTTGGATAATAACAA
>JACCDX010422885.1_pt1 | contig 29918 bp, 34 predicted proteins | sample 7449681 | NCBI WGS metagenome assembly JACCDX01 (sample SAMN15323450, study PRJNA562643) | freshwater metagenome | isolation source: river surface water | place: USA:Blue River Watershed | collected 2017-08-18
TCAAGGAAATGTATCAAATATTACTCTATACAACAGAGCACTCACAGCAACAGAAATCCAACAAAACTATAATGCTCTGGCAACAAGATATGGTCTAACGACAACTAATTCAGCAGCACCAATGTCTGCAAATATCTTTGCTCCTTATGATCCTGTATATGATGAATTTTCAGGAACTTCATTTGGTGCAGGGCAAGGAAGATATATGAGACAAAATACTGATAAGTCGGTGATTGTTTATAATGAAATTGATGAGGTGACTGATTTATTTGGTAGAGGTATTGTTAGAGATGGATTAGTTTTAGATTTAGATGCTGGAATAAGTGATTCTTATCCTGGTTCAGGAACTACTTGGACGGATTTGGGTGTTTATGGTAGTAATGGAACACTGACGAATGGACCGACTTATAGTAGTGCAAATAATGGGTCTATTGTTTTTGATGGTACGAATGATTATGTTTTAGTAACACAAACACTAACAACTCCTTTTACTATTACTGGATTTGTAAGATATACGGACCAGGCAAAAACATTGAATACATATATGAATACAAATCCTCATACTGTATTAGCAATTTCTTTGAATAGATTGGGTGGTGGAGAACTATATGTTTATATTGGAAATGGAAGTAGTTGGTTGGCAGCACCTTCTATTATTTCTTCTACAAATATGATTGTTAATCAGTGGTATCAAGTTTCATTTACTACCACTGGTTCTGGTTCAATTTTATATTTAAATGGAGTTAATGTAGGAACGAGTGTTCATTCTCCAAGTGGTTGGGGAAGTACCTATTATTTCGGTAGTCTAAATTTTTTGGGTGAGTATTTAAGAGGTAATATAGCAAACACTCAAATATATAACAGAGCACTCACAGCAACAGAAATCCAACAAAACTACAATGCTCTAAAAGGTAGATTTGGATTATGACCTCATATTTCTACTCGAATAAATATAGCAAAGGTATACATTAATTATGGCAAGAAAGGCAATACTGGAAACTGGTTATACATTTACCCCTTCCACAAATACTGTAATCATTCCTCGTGTTGTTCCAAGAGAACGATTAATTCTGATTACCAATGTAACGACAAACACGGTAATCTATAATTTCTCTGATTCTAATTTAAGAGCAACTTCATATAACACTTCAACTTCTGGTGGTACGAATACAACCACAGTAGTATTGAATTATAATACTACTTCAATGAGTAGTACTGATAAACTTCAAATTATTGTGGATGAATATGAAGAATCATTTGCACCATCTGAAGCATATAAAGATCCAGTAAATAAAATCAGAGTATCGGAACCACAAGCACTAATTGATACTGACTTTGAATATGGAACTCAAACTACAAAGTGGGAAAATCTTACTTTAATTAATAATAGACCATTTGCATTTTCATCACCAATTGGAATTGGAACAATCAATTATATTACATTACCTCAAAATTCCAGAACAGTAACAGTTGGACTTCAAAATGCCTCTCCTGGTGTTGGAACTGCAATTGCAGTTCAAGATACCTATTTGAATATTGCGAATGGGAACTTTATTGTAGAAACTGTAAGTGGTGCTGGAAATACAATTTTTACTTATTCTGCAAGAGCATTTAATACAACAACAATTACAAATATTTTTGACTCCAATAAAACTGGTATTTTTAGTGGTTCAACTTATACCAACGCACAAATAGGAGGAACACCAACTTTTCAATCAAATAATACTGGAATTGCAATTACAGTTACTACAACTATTCCTCATGGTCTTGCGATTGGAAATGAAATTGCTGTTGTTGGAACTTCCACAGTAAGTGCGAATGGTGCATTTACTGTTTCTGGAATTACCAGTTCAAGAACCTTTACGTATTATGCTAGATCTATTCCTGTAACAAATCCAACTGGTGGTAGTATTTTTGTAAGACCTCAAGGGCAATTCTTACATCGCCCATTTGATGGTGGAGTTATTTTTACATCTAATGCAAACGCTAATTTTGAAAATGCAATTCGTCAAACTAGAAGATATTTTAGATATCAGTCAGGAAAAGGTATACAAGTAAGTACAGGTACAGTTCTCAAACCAAATATTCAAATTGATTCTCTGACATCAGTAGGAACTACAGTTACTGTAGTTACAAAAGAACAGCATAATATTCAACCTGGAACAGTTGTTACAATTCTGGGAGCAAATGAAAGTGCTTATAATGGTACTTTTACAATTAATACTATCACTGGATATAATAGCTTTCAATATACTGCATTAACAACACCATCATCTACAGTTGCATCAGGTTCATATAATTGTTCAGTGGTAAATTGGTATGGTGCAACAAATAGAATGGGAATTTTTGATTCTCAGAATGGTGTATTTTTTGAATATGATGGACAAACTTTATATGCAGTTCGCAGAAATTCTACATTCCAACTTTCTGGAAAAGTTACAGTTACAAATGGAAGTAATACAGTAACTCAATCAAATGCATCATTACCAACATATTTTTCAAGACAGTTAGCAATTGGTGATTTTATTGTACTTCGTGGACAATCATATCGAGTTATTGATATTGCATCTGATACTTCGATGACAATTTCTCCATCTTATCGTGGAGCATCTTCAGATTTTGTGATTTACTCTAAAACAGTGGATACTAAAATACCACAATCTCAGTGGAATATTGATAAATGTGATGGAACTGGACCATCAGGATTTAATATTGATACCAGTAAAATGCAAATGTGGTATATAGACTATTCTTGGTATGGTGCAGGATTTATTCGCTGGGGTGTTCGTGGTCCAACTGGTGATGTTATTTACTGCCATAAACTTATTAATAATAATGTAAATACTGAAGCATATATGCGTTCTGGAAACTTACCAGCACGTTATGAAACTGATAGTGTTCCTCCTACAACAAGAACTACAGGAACAGTAAATGTATCTGATACTTTTGTTGGAATTGCAAGTACTGCAGGATTCCCACCATCTGGCACAATATTAATTAGAAATTCTGAAACATATGAATATTGTAATTATACTGGTATTGGAACTACGGCACTTACTGGTTTAACGAGAGCAAGAAGTGGTGTTTTAACTCCACTTACTGTGACTATGAGTGCTGGTGCAAATACAGGAACTGCGACTACAACAAACATTCAAGTTGGAATGAGAGTTATAGGGGCAAGTACTGTAGGAATTAGTAGTTTTCCTGATGGTACATTTGTAAGTTCAATTGGAACTGGAACATTAACTTTTAGTCAGTCAGCACTTGTTGCAAACCCAGTTATTTTTGTTCCACCAATGGGGGCAACAACTCCACAAACATTTACTTTTAGTGCTACAGATCCAACTGCAGTTGAATTAGCATATCCAACATATGGTCCATCAATCTCACACTGGGGAACAAGTGTAATTATGGACGGTAGATATGATGATGATAAATCACTCGTCTTTACTTATGGTCAAACTGTAATTACCACTTTGACATCTGGAGCAACAACTGCACTATTTTCAATTCGCGTTGCACCTTCTGTTGATAATAGTATTGGTTCTGGTTTTGGTCAAAGAGAACTAATTAATCGAATGCAGTTGGTTTTACGTAGTTTTGGTCTTTCATCAAGAACTGCTAATGCAAATTTCCTTGTTAGGGGTGTTTTAAATGGTGTTCCTTCTGTAACAAGAAACTGGACAACTGCTACTGGTGGTGCAACAAATATTCAAAACTCAAGTTTAGCACAAATTTGTGATTATTCTGGAACAGCAGTATCTGTATCTGGTGGTGAGGTTGTTGCTGGTTTCCTTGTAAGTGGAACTGATAGACTTGATCTTTCTCAAGTAAGAGACCTTGGAAATTGCATTCTTGGTGGTGGAGGAACAACATCAAATGTTCAAATTTACCCAGATGGTCCAGATACATTAACATTTACTGTTACTAATTTATCTACGGCAAGTGCTGATGTTTCTGGACGTATTTCTTGGACGGAGGCACAGGCATAAGAGATGGCAAAACTTAAATCTGGTACAAGAATTTATGGAACAGCAACAGTTGATACAAGTGTTGTTGTAGGTTCTGCAACAACATTAGATTCTTCTGGTATTAATGCTACTGGTATTATAACAGCAGCACAATTAGATTTAAGAGCAAACGCAACTGCAAATGACTCTGTTCTTCAAATATCAGGTACTCCCTCAGGTGCTTCAAGTACAAATGGTTTATTGGGTATTGGAACACTAAACTTTAGTGATACTGATATTGTTGCTGATTTTACACATAATGTAAACAGTTATGCTCAAGTAGTTTTACAAAATAAAAACTCTGGTTCAACTGCTTCTGCTGACTTTATTGTTAATAATGATAGAACTGGTGGGACATCTTATTATGGAGACTTTGGAGTCAATTCCACTACATTTTCTGGTGCTGGTCCATTCAATGACCCTGATGGTGTTTATGTTATTTCTTCCAATGGTAGTTTAACATTAGGTTCAATTACATTAAATCCATTTAAAGTTGCCACTAATAATCTAGAAAGACTTAGAGTCACTGAAACTGGTAATATTGGTATAGGAACTACAAATCCAGCATATCTTCTACAGGTTCAAGGTAATGCAAGAATTACTGGTGCTTTTTATGATTCCTCAAACTCTCCAGGAACACCAGGACAAGTTCTTCAATCAGTAGGAAGTGGAATAGGAACGGGAACTCAATGGACAACTGCTACTGCTGGTGGGGGGTCTGGTAAGTTTGATACTTCAATTGATAACGTTCTCTACGTTCAACCAACAGGAACATTAGATGCTGTTGGTGTTGGAACAACAGTTAGTCAAATTACTACATTTCCTGCAGGAACTACAGAATATATTATTCATTCAATTCACGTTACAAATGTATCTAATGGAGATGCTGAAATCACTGCAGGATTTATTATAAACAATAGACAAGTTCCTGCATCAATTTCAGTGAGTGTGGGTAATAGTGGTGGTGCTGGTATTCATACATTTACCGTAGGTTCTGGAACTAGCATCAGAGTTGGTATGGCAGTGACTGGAACTGGAAATATTGGTGAAACTACAGGTATTGGTTCAACTGCTGGATTCCAATATAATACTTATGTAACCAGTGTTGATGGTAATCTTATCACATTAAGCAAACCAATGAGTGGCATTGCTACTGGTACATTACGTTTTTCACCAGTTTCCAGAGTTGTTTCTAGACTTCCTGTTCCTGTTGGTTCTGCAGTTGAACTCTTAAAACAACCAATGATTCTTAATGGTTCAGATAGTATTGTGCTACAATCTACTGGTGCTGGAACTGGTATTGGTTCAACATCAACCTTTGCAGTATCACAAACTGCAAACTCTGCAATACTTACCGTCACTGCTGGTGCTGCGATTACAAACTTCGTTCAATCTGGAATGATAGTTCAGGGAACAGGAAATAATACTGGAATTCAAACAAACACTTATGTGGGTGCTGGTTATAATCCTGGTGGGTTATCAATTCCAATTACAAGACCAGCGTTGACTTCAATTGCAAACACTTCAATTTCATTCACTGATATTGTAGTTCCACAAGACGGTGCATTACAAGCAACAATTGTTTATCAATCAACAACTGATACTACATATATTAGTGGAACTGGAACTGTTGTAGGTATTGTAACATTGGCATCACAGGCAGTTTCTGGTATTACCTCTACAGTTCCAAATGTATATTATGGAACTGGAAATTCATTCCCATCAACAATTCAATCAATTCGAGTTTCTAATATTTCTGATGCCTCTATCTATCCTGCAGGTGATTATCCAGTCTGGGTAGGTATTGGTAATAGTGATACAGTGTTCTCTTGGTTGGCATATAATATGGTGATTCCAAGAAACTCTTCAATTGAACTTTGCGAAGCACCGAAGAGATTAGGAATCGGACAATCAATCTTTGCTTATTCAAACACACCAGGAGTTATTGAAATTCAAATCGCAGGAAGACAAAAAACATCTTAATTTATGAGTATTCTTATATCATTACCTTGTTATGGTGGATTGGTAAATGAAAAAACCACAACTTCACTCTTTAATCTTGGTAAACTTTTAGTTCGTAATAACATAGACCATGGTATAATGACCGTCGCAAATGAGTCTTTGATTACTCACGGACGGTCAAGAATTGCAAACTTTTTTATGAATAATACCGAGTTTGAGTATTTGTTCTGTCTGGATGCCGATGTTGCTTTTTCACCAGAAGATGTATTGAAGTTATATTCTTATCAAAAACCAATTGTGTCTGCATCTTATCCGATGAAGACATTACCAATCAGACACTGTTATGAGGTTTGCAATCCTGTGAAGTTATGTGGAAATCTTGTGAAGATTGGTGGAATTGGTATGGGATTTGTATTGATTCATAGAAGTGTCTTTGAGAAACTAAATAAGCATTATAGTGAATTAAAGTATTTTCCAGGATTGAATAATTCAAACTATCCAATTACTGAAAAAGAATATCATAATTCTTATCACTACTTTGCAGAAATGAATAAGGAAGGAAAATACTTGGGAGAAGATATGAGTTTCTTTCATCGTGTCAGTGATATTGGTTATGATGTTTGGTTGGATACAAGTATAGAATTACAACACATCGGTTCTCACGTATTCGGTAAGTAAAATGGCAATTGGAGTATTTGGATTACAGGTTGCTTACAGATTAAAGAGACTTGAGGTGATGAGTCTTGATGATACACACGGTTGGTTTGGTGGGGGTTATATACCAGCAGCATTTCCAAACTTTCCAACTACATTTTCTACAGTAGACCGTATAGATTTCTCTAATGATTCTTCCACTGCATCAGTTAGAAGTCCATTAAATGGATCAGCATATTTTTTAGCAGCAACAGGAAACTCTAACTACGGTTGGTTTGGTAATGGTGGTATTACTGAAACGGCAGTATTCCGCATAGACTTTTCTAATGATTCTTCTTTATCATCAATTAGAGGTCCATTAACTGGACCTAAAGGTGCAGCAACAGGAAACTCTAACTACGGTTGGTTTGGTGGCAGCACTGTTTCAAATATAACATCAGTAGACCGTATAGATTTCTCTAATGATTTGGCAACGGCATCACCAAGAGGTTCATTAAGTCAAGCAAGATATGGTATAACAGCAACAGGAAATTCTAATTATGGTTGGTTTGGTGGTGGAGCAATATCACCAGGAACATTATCGTCGAGAATAGACCGTATAGATTTTTCTAATGATTCTTCCACAGCATCAGTTAGAAGTCCATTGAGTTTAGCAAGACAACTATTATCAGCAACAGGAAACTCTAACTACGGTTGGTTTGGTGGTGGTGGTACTGGTCCTACCGCACCATATATTCCCGCACCAGTAGACCGTATAGATTTTTCGAATGATTCTGCAACGGTATCTTCAAGAGGTGTATTAAATGTAGCAAGGACAGGTATGGCAGCGTCCGGGAACTCAAACTATGGTTGGTTTGGGGGTGGATTTACTACTGGAGAGACATTAACAACAATAGTAGACCGTATAGATTTTTCTAATGATTCTACACGAGCATCAACAAGAGGTCCATTAAGTTCGGCAAGAGGTCGTTCTTCAAATTCATCAACCTCAGGGCAGGCAAAAGGACCAGCAATCAAACTGCAAAAAGCAGGGTCTTATGGTTGGTATGCTGGAGGAGTTGCTGCAGCAAATATATCATCGATTCAACGTCTTAATTTTACGAATGATTTAGCAACAGCACTATCAAGAAATACATTAACAACTTCAAGACAGGCATTGGCAGCAACTGGAAATAATAACTTTGGTTGGTTTGGTGGTGGAAACTCTTCTGCAGTTGTTGATCGTGTAGATTATAGTAATGATTCTGTAACAGCATCACCAAGAGGTCCATTAAGTTTAGCAAGAAATGGTTCATCGGCAGCAGGGAACTCCAATTATGGTTGGTTTGGTGGTGGTTTAAATGCATCAAGAGTGGACCGCATAGACTTTTCCAATGATTCTTCTATAGCATCAGTTAGAGGTTCATTAAATCAAATTGGAACTGGAAGATACGGAACAGGGGCATCAGGAAACTCTAATTATGGTTGGTGGGGTGGTGGATATGGATCAGCACCACTTTCAGGAAATGTATCATTAGTAGATCGCATAGATTTTTCTAATGATGGAGTTCAAGCATTAGCAAGAGGAACATTTCCTGCTTCTGCTATTCACGTAACTGCAACTGGAAATTCTCAGTATGGTTGGTTTGCTGGTGGAGTAGGAACATCAGTTGTTAGACGTATTAATTTTTCAAATGATAGTATAAATGCTTCATTAAGAGGACCATTAAATTTTGCTGGAGCACCAGGGCATTATCTAATGGGAGCAGCATCAGACAATAACTATGGTTGGTTTGCTGGAGGAACACCTGGTTCAGGACAAGTAACAACGTCTAATCGTATAGATTTCTCAAACGATAGTGTTTCTGCAACGACTAGAGGTTCATTAATTACTGCAAGATATTGGTTAGCAGCAACCTCTAACACCCCAACATAAATACCTCAAACTACATTATTCTTATGAAGCAAAACATTATTATTGTTGATAATTTCTATGAGAATCCATATGAAGTTCGTCAATATGCATTGAATCTGGAATATCCACAACCACAAGACGGTTATACTTATCCAGGTAGAAATTCAAAAGGAACTTTTTATAATCAAGAAATTCACGATAAGTTTGAACTTCTTTTAGGTAGAAAATTAATTCCTGCTGATTGTGGTAATCACGGAGATTTTAGATTATCATTAGAAGCAGATACATTTCAACAAGATATTCATATTGATCCAATCTGGGACTGGGGTTGTGTTCTTTATATGAATCTTCCTCATCAGTGTATTGATGAGGCAGGAACTTCTTTTTGGAAACATAAGAAACTGGGATGGGAAAGATGTCCCGAACAACACGAAGCAGGTTGGTTTGGTTATACTTCTTATGATGAAATCCGTCAGGGTATTGTTTACGGTGATGGTCTAGACCGTTCTAAATGGGAAAGATACTGTTTGGCAAATATGAAGTATAATAGAGCAGTCATCTTTGACCCAAAACTCTGGCATTCGCATGGAGCAAACTTTGGAGATTGTTTAGAAAATGGTAGATTAGTTCAATTGTTCTTTTTTAATAATGCATAAGACTTATTTTTTTGAAAGTGGATTACCTCGTTCTGGTTCTACATTGCTTTCTGCAATTCTAAATCAAAATCCAGACATTCACTGCGGTGCTATATCTCCTGTGTTGGAGATTATGTACTATACTGAGCAATATTTTGAAGGATCAGAACAGGCACTTGCATATCCAAAACCACAACAGCATCATAAGATTATCTCAAGTGTAATTGATAATTATTATGATGATATTGATAAACCAATTGTAGTAGACAAATGCCGTGCCTGGACTAATAATGTGGATAGAATACAAAAATACATCACAAACACTCCAAAGATTCTGTGTCCTGTTAGAGATGTATTAGAGATTCTTGCATCTTTTATTCAAATGATTCATCGTAATCCAAATCAAGTATCATTCGTGGATAAAGCACTCATAGAAAAGGGATATACACCCACTGATGATAATCGTTGCGATTACCTAATGTGCCCTGAAGGTATTGTAGACCAGTCCTTATATGCCTTCGGAGAGGGGTTCAGGAAGGGTTGTGAGAAGTATATGCATATGATTGAGTATAATGACTTGGTGAATCGTCCAGAAGAAACGATGCGTAAAGTTTATCAATTTCTTGAGATTCCTGAATACAAACACGACTTTGGTAATGTAAATCATAAATACCGTGAGAGAGATAATGAAGTTTATGGACTTAGTGATATGCACGAAGTTCGTAAGCAGGTAAAAAGAACTTCTAAAAGACCTGAAGAAGTTTTAAGTGATTATGTATTGAATAAGTATTCTGGTATGGAATTTTGGAGAAAGGCAAAACCACCAATCAGTTTGTTTATCTAAGTAAATGACAATCAATAATAACAATATATTTGGAGCATTTACACTTGGAGAAGTTCGTAGTGGACAACTGACTGGTGAGTGGTTGAATAAAGAAGCAGTTGCTAATTATGGTTGGTTTGGTGGTGGTATCACTCCTGCGGCAACAGCAACAGTAGATCGTATAGATTTTTCAAATGATTCTGCAACAGCATCACCAAGAGGTCCATTAAGTTTAGCAAGAAGTGATCTAGCAGCAACAGGAAACTCTAATTATGGTTGGTTTGGCAATGGTAGTGTTCCAGGACCAGTAATACTATCAGCAGTAGACCGTATAGATTTCTCTAATGATTCTTCAACAGCATCAGTCAGGGGACCATTGAGTTTAGGAAGAAGACTTTTAGCAGCAACAGGAAACTATAACTATGGTTGGTTTGGTGGTGGTCTAATTCAATCTACAGCACAATCAACAGTAAATCGTATAGATTTTTCTAATGATTCTCCAATAACATCAGTTAGAAGTTCACTAAGTTCATCAAAAAGTGGTTTAGTAGCAACAGGAAACTCTAACTATGGTTGGTTTGGTGGTGGTAATCCTGGTGTACCACCAGCACCATTCACATCATCAACAGTAGATCGTATAGATTTTTCTAACGATTTTATATTAGCATCACCTAGAGGTCCATTAAGTTTAGCAAGAAATACTTTAGCAGCAACAGGAAACTCTAACTACGGTTGGTTTGGTGGTGGTTCTCCTGGTCCATTATCAACAGTAGACCGTATAGATTTCTCTAATGATTCTGTATCAGCATCATCAAGAGGTCTATTAATTTCAGCAAGATATCGATTAGCAGCAACAGGAAACTCTAACTATGGTTGGTTTGGTGGTGGTAATAACCCAGCATTGGTAGATACGGTAGACCGTATAGATTTTTCAAATGATTCTGCAACAGCATCAGTTAGAGGTCCATTAAGTATAGGAAGAAATGGTTTAGCAGCAACCTCAGGAGTTCTCAATATTCGCAGACAAAGAGGTGGAAACTTTGGTTGGTTTGGTGGAGGTCAAATTCCAGCAGTAGTATCAACAGTAGATCGTATAGATTTTGCAAATGATTCTGCAACAGCATCAATAAGAGGTTCATTAAATCCTGCAGGAAGATTTAGACTTGCTGCAACAGGAAACTCTAATTATGGTTGGTTTGGTGGAGGTGGTAATCCAGGAGTGTCAAGAGTAGAACGTATAGATTTCTCAAATGATTCTCCAACAGCATCACCAAGAGGTCCATTAAGTTTAGCAAGACAAAACTTGGTAGCAACAGGAAACTCAAATTACGGTTGGTTTGGTGGGGGTAGTGCTCCTGGATTTACATTTTACACAACAGTAGACCGTATAGATTTCTCAAATGATTCTTCTACGGCATCACCAAGAGGTTCATTAAGTTTAGGAAGATTTTCTTTATCGGCAACAGGAAACTCTAACTATGGTTGGTTTGGTGGTGGAGGTTCTAATACTCCAGGAAGTCCTGGAGTTCCAGTGTCAACAGTAGACCGTATAGATTTCTCAAATGATTCTCCAACAGCATCAATAAGAGGTCCATTAAGTTCGGCAAGATATGGTTTAGCGGCAACAGGAAATTCTAATTATGGTTGGTTTGGTGGAAATGGTCCAACTCCATCAACAGTAGTAGATCGTATAAATTTTTCAAATGATTCTTTATCATCATTATCAAGAGGAAATTTAATTACTCAAAGACGACTTTTATCAGCAACAGGAAATTCTAATTATGGTTGGTTTGGTGGTGGTAATCTTACAGCAACATCAACCGTAGATCGTATAGATTTTTCTAATGATTCTCCAACAGCAACACCAAGAGGTCCATTAAGTTCAGCAAGATATAGTTTAGCAGCAACATCAAACACTAACAAATAAACAATATGAAATCAGGAGCAAGTGAAAGTTCTTATTTTTTTCTTGAAGAATATTATAAGTTTCCAGAAAACATTATAGTTTCTCATTTACCGCAAGAACTTCAACAATCAAATAAACCAGTCAAAGTATTATGGTCGCAACATTCTTACGACCAACCACATTATCTTAACTTTGATTTTTCAATTTGTGATTTAATTGTCTCTCCATCAAACTGGTGTAGAGAACAATTCATTAAGTATCATCATATTCCAGAGAATAAAATCGTCACAATTCCAACAGGAGTATCAAAGCAATTCACATACTCCAGCAAAAAATCAAAGACATTTATCTATACTTCTATACCATATAAAGGTCTTGAAGTACTAGCACAAATCATTCCCCATATTCCAGAGGCAACATTTAAGATTTTCTCTGCGATGAATCTTTATGATATAAAAGAAGACCCATATACCGAACTTTATGAGTATCTTAAATCACTTCCAAATGTAATCTACTCACCAGCAGTAGACCAAGCAGAACTCATAGAGCACTTACAAGATGCTGCATTCTTTATTCATCCTAATATCTGGGAAGAAACTTTCTGTGTTTCTCTTGCAGAAGCAATGTCTTGTGGATGCTTTCCAATTCTTACTGATATTGGAGCACTTCCAGAAGTATCAAATGAGATTGCAAATATTGTTCCGATGGAAGGAATCAGAACCACCAGAGGATATGAAGTCACCGACAACTTCCTAAATAACTTTATAGATGCCTGTAAATCTTCATTATATTTCTTTGATAACGACAGGCAATATTACGACCAAATTTCACAATCTGTTTCACATTATGCTACTGAAACTTATGATTGGAAAAAAATTGCAAACGTTTGGAAACAAACATTAGAACCATTTAGTAAAAACACTATGACTGAAAATTGTAACCAACTGCAAATCATTTCCCCAGAGGAAGCAGTAAATAACGAAGAATATTTACAACAAGCATTTCAAGAAGTTCTTCGTTGGGAAGAAGCAGATAAAGAACTGGCACAAGGAAGAACCAATTTCCAGATTGAGAAGTTCTTTCTCTTAGAACAATACACAGTTCCTGCAGCATTCCAGGCAGCAATTAAGAATCGTCGTATTCTTGCTGAAGGTTATATGCAGAAACTGATTGAGATGAAAGAAAAGGTTCGTGAGTTTGAGTATCGTTGGAAAGGTAAGAATACTGATGAACCCGTAGAGTGGCATACATCAGGACCGAATGGTGGTTCCACAAAACTCTATTGGTATGATTTGGATTCTCTTTCAGTTCAGAACTATCTGAAGTCTTGTGAACTTGAAATCCGTGACCGCATTCAGCAAATGAATTTCTTTGATAAGATTATTAACCGTCTGATTGAATTGAATGGTGGTAAAACTGTCACTAGAGAACAGTTTGAGGCAGAAGATCATGTTTACTGGGAGCGTCGTTTTGCAGAGCAATCTCTGGATGAAATGGTAAGTTCCAAGACTGGTATTAGTATCGGTAATCTTCACTCAATGAGAAGAGGAACCGCACCTACTCTTGTAAGTGATGATACAAACAGAATCAAGAATGGTTATGGTTCACTTGCCGATGCGATTAATGATCCTGATAGATTCTTGAATACTCTACAAGAAAAAGTTCTTCGTGGTATTGAAGAAGTGACGAATACTGATTTAGGTTTAATTGCACCTGGAACCGAACAACATCAACAACTTTTGGAATCTAGAAATCCATAAGGAGAAAATAAATGCCCGCAGGAGATATATTTGGACTTGATGGGATTTTTCTAAATCTGTCAAATCCTGTCACTGTTTCAACAATTGGAATTAATTCCACAGGTTCTAGTGCGGGCATTGCAGTTACTGCTGGTTCTTTTAGTTCTGGAACTGTAACATTAAATCTATCAAATGCTGCTGGTCTCACAACAACACCTTTTTATACTGGTGCAAAGATTGCAGTTTCAGGTCTTTCTGTTGGTGGTGTAGCACATACTGGATACAATGGGACTTTTGTAGTCACAGGATTTGCAGGAACTACAACGGTTTCTTATGCAACTACTGATTATGTTGGTCTTGTAACTGCTGGTATTACCACAACTGGTTTGGTGATGCTAGTGACTGATACACAAGTCACAAATACCACTTGGAGTAGTAATCAAACTCACGGTTGGTTTGGTGGTGGAAGAGCAGGATCTCCAGTAGCAACAGTATCAACAGTAGATCGTATAGATTTTTCTAATGATTCGTCAACAGCATCACCAAGAGGTTCATTAAGTTTAGGAAGACAAGGTTTAGCAGCAACAGGAAACTCTAACTATGGTTGGTTTGGTGGTGGGACTGCTGGTATTCCAACCGTATCAAGAGTAGATCGTATAGATTTCTCTAATGATTCTTCTACGGCATCAGCAAGAAGTCCATTAAGTTTAGCAAGAGAAAGAACTGCAGCAACAGGAAACTCTAACTATGGTTGGTTTGGTGGTGGATCACCAACAACAGCAACAGTAGACCGTATAGATTTTTCCAATGATTCTGCAACGGCATCATCAAGAGGTCCATTAAGTTTAGGAAGAGTTTCTTTATCGGCAACAGGAAACTCTAACTATGGTTGGTTTGGTGGTGGTGCAGTACCAGGTCCTATACGTTATTCTATAATAAATCGAATTGATTTTTCTAACGATTCTTCTACAGCATCAGTCAGAGGTCCATTAAGTTCGGTAAGATATCAATTAGCGGCAACAGGAAACTCCAACTATGGTTGGTTTGGTGGTGGTCGCGTTAGTGTAGAAGTATCAATAGTAGACCGCATAGATTTCTCAAATGATTCTATATCAGCATCATCAAGAGGTTTATTAAGTTCAGCAAGAGGATACTTGGGAGCAACATCAGGACAGGCAAGGTCTTCAAGTACTCGTATACAAAAAACAGGAACTTATGGTTGGTTTGGTGGTGGTGGATCCCCAGCAGCAGTGGCAACAGTAAACCGTATAGATTTCTCTAATGATTCTTCAACATCATCAATAAGAGGTCCATTAAGTTTAGCAAGAAATGGTTTATCAGCAACAGGAAACTCAAACTATGGGTGGTTTGGTGGTGGTTCTGGTGGTAGTCCAATAGCACGATTATCAAGAGTAGAACGTATAAATTTTGCAAATGATTCCGCAACAATATTGCCAATAGACATATTAAGTTTAGCAAGAACTGGTTTATCAGCAACAGGAAACTCTAATTATGGTTGGTTTGCTGGTGGTAGGGGTGGTTCTCCAGTAGCAGCAATAGCAACCGTGGACCGTATAGATTTCTCTAATGATTCTGCTATAGCATCAGTAAGAAGTCCATTAAGTTCGGTGAGATATGCTATGGGTGCAACAGGAAACTCCAATTATGGTTGGTTTGGTGGTGGAGGACCAGTACCAACACCAGTAGCAACAGTAGACCGTATAGATTTCTCTAATGATTTTGCAACAATATCTACAAGAGGTCCATTAAGTATAGGAAAATCATTCCCAACAGCAACAGGAAACTCAAACTATGGATGGTTTGGTGGTGGTGCTGGTGGTACTCCAGTAGCAGTAATATCAACAGTAGACCGTATAGATTTCTCTAATGATTTTGCAACAGCAACAGTAAGAGGTTCATTGAGTCAGGCAAGATATCAACTTTCAGCAACAGGAAACTCCAATTATGGTTGGTTTGGTGGTGGAAGTGCCCCAACAATAGTAGCAACAGTAGACCGTATAGATTTTTCTAATGATTCTATAACAGCATCAGTTAGGGGTTCATTGAGTCAGGCAAGAAGTGAATTAGCAGCAACCTCCAACAGCACCAGATAAATACTCACAACTACATTATACTCAATGAATTTATTATCCAAAGTTTTGATTGCACCAAATGTAATCACTAAAGAAGGAATTGATGCTTTGGTGCATCATATGAAAACTTCAAAAACAGAAGACCTTTCAGTATTTGATCCAGACAAATCCAATCAGACAAGACAAACTGAATGGATTACAGATAAGAAAACAAGAGATACTCAAATTGCCCCAATTGAACCTGTATTTCCGCAGGTCAATGAACTGATGTATCATATTGTAAAACATATTATCAATCCTTTCTATCAGTTTGAAGTTGACAGTTGTGAAGTTCCACAACTTTTATGTTATAATGTAGGGGGACACTATCAACCTCACATTGATGGTGAAGGTGTTTGGACTGCACCAGACCAAACACAACTTTGGAGAAAAACAGTAGACCGTGATTTATCAATGGTCTTATATTTGAATAATGAATTTGAAGGTGGAGATTTTGTTTTTCCAGACCTTCATATTCGTATTCGTCCTGAACCTGGTCTTTTAGTTTGTTTTCCTTCTAACAGGTATTATCGTCATGGTGTAGAACCAGTGACTAAAGGAAACCGATACTCGATGGTGACTTGGATGACTGTAAAAGGGTTTGAAAGTATGGAGACACAATCCAATAATCTCAAATCTAAATATGGAGTATGCTAAAGAAAAATGATTACTTATACTTGGAGTATTTTTAGATTGGACTGTGCTCCATCAGAAAATGGATTAACGAATGTAGTTAAAGTGATTCATTGGATATTACAAGCACAAGATGAAAATGGAATCACTGCATCTTGCAATAACTCCTATCCCCTTCCTTCTCCAACTCCAGAAGGATTTACTGATTATTCATCTCTCACTGAAGAAACTGTGATCGGATGGTTGGAAAGTAATCTTGACGTTGGATATTTACATTCAAGACTTGCTAATGAAATTGCAACTCAATACAATCCTCCTGTTACACCACTACCTCTTCCTTGGGTAAAAGTGGAAGAACCTGTATCAGAAGTTGTTGAAGAACCTGTAGTTACTGAAGAACCTGTACTAGAAGTTACTGAAGAACCAGTATCAGAAGTTGTTGAAGAACCTGTAGTTACTGAAGAACCAGTATCAGAAGTTGTTGAAGAACCAGTATCAGAAGTTGTTGAAGAACCTGTACTAGAAGTTACTGAAGAACCTGTACTAGAAGTTACTGAAGAACCTGTATCAGAAGTTGTTGAAGAACCTGTAGTTGCTCAAGAACCAACATTAGAAGAAATGATTGCAGATGGATATAAACCAGATGCAAAAGATGGCGATGGTGATGGATTGGTTCAGGACACAACTAAATGGGAAAGACCTATTGACACTCAAGTATAATTATTTTAAACTATAAATTTTATGTAATTAATCTTAAAAAATATGAACTTTACTGTATATTCAAAATCAGAGTGTCCGTATTGCTATAAAGTTAAACAAGTTCTTGAGTTGACAGGAAGTAACTTTGTAGTTTATAATCTTAATGAACACTTTACTAAAGAAGAATTTTATGCTGAATTTGGTGAAGGTTCAACATTCCCTCAAGTTCTTTGCAATGAGAAAAAACTTGGTGGGTGTATAGATACTATTAAATTTTTAAAAGAAAATCAAATTGTCTGATAATAACATAAATAATTCTGATCACAGAAATCGTGGTGTTGAAGTATTTTTATATGGAGGTAAAAAAAAGCAAACCTATCCTTTCCATATCATCTTTAAGAAGATGGTTTGCCTTCTAAATCGGGAAGTAACCATCCATTTTGAATTTTCCTTAAAATTTAGGAAGAAAAAGTAGTTTCCCGGAGAAAAGAAATGTTAGCAACTAGTTTAGTTTTTGGTTGTTTTTTAACCATCCTATTTCTTATAGTGGGACTTGTAACAGGTTGGGTTGCTAGAGAATATATGATGAATTACCAAGATCGTCCAAAACTTCATCCAGAATTTTTTGATGAAAAAGGTAACGTAATTCCAGATGAAGTCTTAGCAATTAGTTTTAATCCTGATTATTTTGATGACTATGAAGATGAAAATGATGAAGACTAAATAATGTAAAATTAATGCATGTTTTGATTTTTTATGACTACAACTACAGCAAAAAAGACTACTAAAGCAGTTAAAACAAAAGTAGAAAAAACTGAATCTTTTGAATTACCTGCTAATCCATTTACTTTTGAAGTATTAAACCTTGCTTCGAAGCAACGTTCAAATATCAAAAAAGTAGAAATTTTAAGAAAATATGATCATCCTTCCTTAAGGTCAATTTTTATTTGGAACTTTGATGAATCTATCATTTCGATGCTTCCAGAGGGAGAAGTTCCATATTCAAATGTTGGTGAGCAAAATTCATTTTCAGGAACTTTAACTGAAAAAATTGAAGATGCTGTTAATAAGATGCAAGAGATTGGAACAAACTCACTTGGTTCTCAAGATCAAGGACGTTCTTCAATTAGAAAAGAATATACGAAGTTTTACAATTTTGTAAAAGGTGGAAATGATAGTTTAAGTTCTCTTCGTAGAGAAACTATGTTTATTAATATTTTGGAAGGATTACATCCACTTGAAGCAGAAATTCTTTGCCTTTGTAAAGATAAAAAACTTCAGGAAAAATATAAAATTACAAAAGAAATTGTAAGTCAGGCATATCCAGATATTCAATGGGGAGGACGTTCGTGAGTAGGATTCGTGATGTAATTGAAAGAGCACAAAATACGGAAAATCAAATGGATTCTTGGACACCAGCAGAAAAAGAAACTTGTAAATCAAAATATGGTTGTGATATTTTGATTGCAAATGGTTCTTATGCTGAGGTTTGTACAAAAGATGCTCCAAGTGACGCTTATATCGTTAAATATTTTCTTGATGAAAAAATTTGTTTTGATCTAACAAGAGGTTCTAAGATTAAAATATTTGATATGTATTGGGATAAGTTTCGTAACAATCTAAAGAGTATTAGTTTTGGATATGGTAGGTTTAATCCAAGACTTTGGGGTTATAAAACACCCGAAAAGAAAAAGCGAAAGTGATTTCCCCAGACCTGGAAAAAAATTTCCAGGTATTTTTTTGCCCTTAAGATTTTATAAAATTGTATCATATTATACAAGATTGGTTGACTAAATACCCTGAAAGGTTTATAATGACCTTACGTTCATCTCAGAAAACTGAGACGCAAGTAGGACGACGCGGAACGCAAATTCGTTCATTCGCTATTTGCAAATAGCGAACGGAAACGCCGCCTGAAGGAACGGGATTAAAAATCTCATTCTGGAGGAAATTCTAATGTCACAAGTAGTATATCGTGGTGTCGCATATGATACCGAAGTTCGCCGCCAACAACAGCAGCAACAACCTCAACAATATAATGAAACATATCGTGGGGTTAAGTTTGTAAAGGAGGCAAAGTGATGAAAAAACTTAACTTCTTACAACTTATCAAAGAGCAAAAGCAAAAGCAAGACCGTCGTTATCAAGCACAATTAGTTCAACTAATTGGAGCAAAATAATGTTAGTTGTCACTCAAATTGCAGTTGCATCTGCTGCTCTTATTACTTTATTTTCATTGTATATACAGATGATTTATAAGTAACGAATCAAGGGAGGATTGACATCCTCCCTTTTTTTATGTAAAATGATTGAAGAGATATATAATGCATGGACAGAGAAAGACTAAAACTTATTGTTCGTAATCTGGAATTACTGATTGATTCTCTAAAAGCAGAAATTTACTCTGATGTATCTTTGAAATCTTATACAGAACCAGAAATTAGAAAAAGATCAATTTTAGATTACGACGAAATATTTGAAGATAATGACTAATAGAGCACGAAAACTTGTAAAATTGCTTGAACGACTTACAAAGCAGGAGCACCTTTATTCTGCTGAACAACTTAAAGAAATGAAATCTCAACTGCGAGTAGTAAAACAAGAACTTGCAGACCTAGAAGCAAAAACATCAAAAGGATTTGGAAAAAAATGAAACCTATTAAATCAAAAGACCTTCTAGAACTTGATAAGAAACTTCAAGTTGTAAAACTTCAGTGTTATCCAATTCCAGAACAAATCATTTGGCAAGCAGGAAAAGGAGATTATTCAGAAGTTCCTATTCACGAAGTTGATGTTCCAAATTCTCAAAAATGTGGAGAATGGATTGTAGAACAACTTCTTGCAAATGATCGTGGTCATTGGGGTCCATTAGAGCATCCTGGCATCACTTTCTCAGTGTCTGGTTTTGTTCATAACGTAATTGTTCAGGCACGAACTCATCGTATTGGAACTTCTTGGGATGTTCAGTCTCAACGTTATACTGGTAAGCGTGTTGTAAAAGTTGCCAAGCGTGAACTTGATGTTGAGGAAGTCTTCTACGTGCGCCCTGAGGGGTTCTATACCAACCGTAAAGGTAAGAAGTATGAATGGACTGAAGAACAACGTCAACGCAAACTGGGGCGCATTCTGGGTGAGTGTGAAGAGTATGCCGATTACTATGAGCAGGGTATGTGTGAAGAGCACATCCGCGATTACCTTCCTCAAGCAATTCGTCAAAATTTCGTAGTTTCTTTCAATCTACGTTCTGTTCTTCACTTTATGGATCTTCGTTCTAAACTTGATGCTCAACTTGAGATTCAAGCACTTTGTGATTCTTTTGTTCCTGAACTGCAAAAATGGGCACCAAATGTTTGGAAGTATTATGAAGAAAAGCGTCTTCACAGAGCACGGTTGAGTCCATAAATATTTTTGTCTTGAATTCATAACTTTATGGCGACGTATCCTGTTATTAATAAAACCACTGGTGAACAGAAAGAAGTGGAAATGAGTATCCACGAATGGGATCAGTGGAAGAAAGATAATCCTGAATGGACACGCGACTGGAGCGATCCTTCTACTTGCCCTTCTCCAGGAGAAGTTGGTGAATGGAAGGATAAACTGATTGCACGAAATCCAGGATGGAACGATGTTTTAGGTCGTGCCCAAAAAATGCCCGGTTCAACTGTAAAGAAAATCTAACATGCCAAGAAGAAATAGAAGAGCAGATCAACCAATCGGCGTTGGTCTTACTACTCGTCAAATGAAGCGCAGAAAACCATTAAGTAGTGAATATCTTATTGATATTGATCCTCTTACTGAAAATCAAAGAAAACTTTTTGATTCATATGCTGAAGGCAAACATCTTGTTGCCTATGGATGTGCTGGAACAGGTAAAACCTTCATTACACTTTATAATGCTCTTAAAGATGTTCTTGATGAAAGAAGTCCTTATGAAAAAGTTTATATTGTAAGATCTTTAGTTGCTACTAGAGAGATTGGATTTCTTCCAGGTTCTCATGATGACAAGGCAGATATTTACCAAATTCCTTATAAGAATATGGTTAAATATATGTTCCAAATGCCTTCTGATGCTGACTTTGAGATGCTTTATGGAAACTTAAAATCTCAAGAGACTATTAAGTTTTGGAGCACTTCATTTATTAGAGGAACGACTTTGGACAATTCTATTATCATTGTGGATGAATTTTCCAACCTTAATGGGCACGAACTTGATTCTATCATTACTCGTGTTGGTGAAAATAGTAGAATTTGTTTCTGTGGTGACGCCACTCAATCAGATTTAATTAGAACGAGCGAAAGAAATGGTATTATTGATTTTATGAGTATTATTAGGAAAATGCCATCTTTTGATATAATTGAGTTTGGAATAGATGATGTATGCAGATCAGGTCTTGTTAAAGAATATCTACTGGCAAAAAATGAATTAGGAATTAATTTGTAATTATGGAGTGTAGTAAAAGAATATAAATAATTAAGTATTCTTTTACTACATTTATTATTTTTATGTTTCATTTTATTTACAAAACATATTCTTCATCTGGTTTATATTATTATGGCAGACACACCACTGAAAATATAAATGATGGGTATTTTGGCAGTGGTAAGTGGATAAGATCCATAAAAGATAAATCTATATTAAAAAGAGATATTATTTTATTTTGTGAAAATCAAGAAGAACTTCTTAAAAAAGAAGAAGAGTATATTCTAATGTATATAAATGATCCTAAATGTATGAATTTTAATGAAAATCCAATTGGATTTTCATCAAATAATAATCCAAATAAATTATTAAAAGGATCAAAAATTTTAAGTGATAGGGTAAAAGGTGAAAAAAACGGTATGTATGGTAAAAAACATACTGAAGAATTTAAAGATCACTTAAGAAAAATGAATAGTGGAGAAAATGGAAGTTTTTATGGTAAAAAGCATACGAACGAAGCAAAAGAAAAAATAAGACAAAAAAAGATAGGGAAAAAATTTTCACCAGAAGTTATTGAGAAATTAAAAAAAAGATTTCCAGGAACTTCTCATCCTATGAGTAAATTAAATGAAATTCAAATTATGGAAATCTATAATCTTGCCTGGGAAGGTAATTTAACACAAAAACAAATTGCTGAAATGTATAATGTTAGGCAAGGGCACATAACTAAAATTAAAAATGGTAAGATGTGGATTAATATTACAAAACACAATAATGTGCTATAATAAAGGGAGAGTGAGGTTTTAATGTCGAATCCGTTAATTGAAAAATATTATGAGTTGCATCCTGAAGTTACTAAGCAAGGAAGATTTACACATATAGATGTAAATCTTCCAAAACTTGAACGGGAGACTATAGATGGTGTTCGATATTATTCTGTACCTGATGAGGACCAACTACTTAAGTTGGTCTCTATTACTTCTGTAACAAGTCATAAAAATCGCCAGTTTTTTGCAAACTGGCGTAAAAAAGTTGGCGAAGAAGAGGCAGATAAGATTACCAAACAAGCAACCAGTCGTGGAACAGATATGCATACTTTGGTAGAGCATCACCTTAAGAATGAGAATCTGCCAGAAGTTCAACCACTTTCAGATTTCTTATTCAAGATTTCTAAGAGTGAACTGAGTAAGATTAATAATATCCACTGTTTGGAAGGTTGTTTATACAGTAAACAACTTGGTGTAGCGGGAACAACTGACTGTATTGGAGAGCACGAAGGTGAACTTGCGGTAATAGATTTTAAGACTTCTAAAAAACCAAAACCAAAAGAGTGGATTACGCATTATTTTGTTCAGGCGATGTTTTATGGTATGGCGTATTATGAAATGACTGGAACTCCCATTAAAAAACTAGTCATTATTATGGCGTGTGAAAATGGTGAGTGTGTCCTTTATGAAGAAAGAGATTTGAAAAAGTATATGAAACTTGTTGTAGAATATATTAAAGAATTTGTAAATGACCGCCTTGAACTTATGTCTAAATAAGAGTGCCTGTCTGGGTCGCGCTTTTCAGGTGGGGGACAGTAATGTTCCCCTTATAAATATTAATGCGACCCTGATAGAGTAAAACTATGAAAACTTCAAAAGAGTATTACTATACCTATTATTCTTATGAAGAATGGGGTAGGGGTTATTTTGGTTCAAGAAAATGTTATTGTCTTCCAGAAGACGATATAAATTATTTTGGTTCCTCAAAAGACAAAACATTCAAACCAAAATACAAAATAATTCTCAAAGACGATTATGCTACAAGAGAAGAAGCATATGCTGATGAAATTATTTTACAAAGACATTATAAAGTAGTTGAAAATCCACACTTTGCTAATAAGTCTTATCAAACTTCTACTGGATTTTCAACCTATGGGAAAAAGCATACGGAAGAGCATAAAAATATATTAAGTGAATATTGGAAAGGAGAAAAAAATCCAAATTATAATGCCGGGAAAAATCATTCCTTTTTTGGAAAAAGACATACTGAAGAATGGAGATTAAATCAAAGTAATAGGATGAAAAATAATAATCCTATGAAAAGACCAGAAATATCTATGAAACAATCGCAAAGTATGAAGGGAAAAACTCCTTGGAATAAGGGAATAACCGACTTAAGTATAACTGGAGGAAAAAATCCAAGAGCAAAAAGAATTATTTTTGACGGAGAAACTTTTAATTGTATAAAAGATGCTATTGAAAAAACTGGACTAACTCGACATATGATTAAGAAATCTTGTATTTTTATTGACTAATAACTTATTATAAGGTATAATAAATATTATATTGTTAAAAATTATGAGTAATCCGCTAGAAAGTCTTCTAGAATTCAAAATAGAATATATGGAAACAAATAAAGAATTAGAACAGGTTATAGAAAATAAATTTTTAACTCCATCAAAATTTGCTCTGGAGATTGAAAAAATTGTAATCGAAGAAAATTTAAATTACATTGATGCAATTGTGCATTATTGTGAAATTAATAATCTTGAAGTGGAATCAGTGACTAAACTCATTTCTAAACCACTCAAAGAAAGATTAAAGTGGGACGCAACTCGTCTTAACTTTATGAAAAAAACTTCCCGTGCTCGTTTGCCTCTGTAATGTCACCTTTTGAAACTTATCAACATTATTTGTCCTTAAAAAATCATTTTACAAACCCAAAATACGATTTCTTTAAATACGGTGCCAAGACTCGTGCTAGTGTAACCTCATTTAATAAAAGGTCCGATAAATATTGGTTTGAAAAAACTTCAAGAAAATATAATGATAAGGAAGTTGTAGATTTTCTTGTATCAAACTTTGTAGCAACCGATAATCCGAGTAACTTATGGATTGGAACAATTATAAACTCTGGAGAAAGAATATATTCAGATTGGATGAGAAGACAACAGAGTTTGAGTTACTTATTCAAAGAACAAAGCAACGAATTATTCTCGGAGATCAAATTAGAGGATGCATTGAATTGTTCCAAAGGACACCCACCAATCCTCAAAAAATTTCTAAGCGGAAAATTATCGCCAGAAACATTTGCAATCTACGACAAAATATTTCATTTTTCAAACGATTTTGATAAAAAACTTCTGGATCCTGTTTGGGAAACCGTCAGTTTGAAAATTAAAAAATATTCTCCTTTCCTACATATAGATGTGTTCTCTTATAAGAAAATTTTACGGGATATTATAAATGAGTAGATTTTTCGACTCCGATATTATTCAAGAAGAATTGAAAGAAATCAATAAGTTGCAAGAGGAGTTATACGGAAGTATATTATCTTTTGGCGTAATGAACCGTGAAACCAAACTGGAACACATTGAAAAACTTGAACTCTTGCTTGAAAAGCAGAGAGTAATGTATACACGTTTATCTCTTTCTGATGACCCTGATGCGGTAGAAATGAAAGAAAATTTAAGAAAGTCAGTTGCTCTAATGGGTTTTCCACCAGAGACTGATATGCAAGTGTTATTCTGTAGTATGAACAAAACCATTGAGTCTCTCAAGAAATACATTGACCGCTGATGCAATTTCTGCTATAATATCAAAGTCAATCCGACAAATCCAATTTATCCAACAAATCTAAAATGAGCTTTTCAGATCTTAAAAAACAATCCAAACTTGGTAATCTTACTGCTAAACTTGTTAAGGAAGTTGAGAAGATGAATTCTTCAAGTTCTTCCTCTGATGAACGTCTATGGAAGTTAGAATGTGACAAGGCAGGCAATGGTTATGCCGTGATCCGTTTCCTTCCTGCTCCTAATGGAGAGGACCTTCCATTCGTAAAACTCTACAGTCACGCCTTTCAAGGTCCTGGTGGTTGGTACATTGAAAACTCTCTAACCACTCTGGGACAAAAAGACCCAGTTTCAGAAATCAATACCGAACTGTGGAACAACGGAACTGATGCTGGTAAAGAACTTGCTCGTAAGCAGAAGCGTAAACTAACTTATATCAGCAATATTTACGTTGTAAAGGACCCCGCTAATCCTCAAAACGAAGGTAAAGTATTCCTATTTAAATATGGTAAGAAAATCTTCGACAAACTCACTGCCGCAATGCAACCTGAGTTTGAAGATGAGGAAGCGATTGATCCATTTGATTTCTGGCAAGGTGCTAACTTCAAACTAAAAGCAAAGAACGTTGCTGGTTATCGTAACTATGATTCCAGTGAGTTTGCCACTGCTTCCCCTCTTCTAGATGATGATGATGCAATGGAAGCAATCTGGAAGAAACAGTATTCTCTTGCAGAACTTGTTGCTCCAGATCAGTTCAAGTCTTATGATGAACTGAAGAAGCGTCTTAACTATGTTCTCGGTTCTAAAGGTTCTTCTCGTATTGATGAAGAAGTTGCTGAAGAAGAAGAGTATTCCCGTGGTCCTGCTCCAAGTCTCAGTGAAGATCTTCGTTCAGAACTCAACAATCTTCAACCTACCCGCCGTGCTCCTGTGGTTGAGGAAGATGAAGAAGATGATGCACTTTCTTACTTCGCAAAACTAGCATCTGACGACTGATTTATAATGCACTAAAGGGGGAGAAAAATCTCCCCCTTTTTTATGGAATTGATACCCTAGTATTTTCAGTTCTAATTAATTTATTATTCACATATTGAGAAGATTTATCATAAGTCATTTCTTTTCTTGTATCATTTATTACTTGTTGTAAATATAATGGTTTTAGGACATAAATGCTTCTTTTTTCATTATTTTTTATAATTTCATATTCATAATTACTGATTCCTACAACAGGATTAATTGTTTGTATTGGAATTTCAGGATCAGGAATTGTAAAATCTGAGTCAACAATTTTTCCTGCTGGTAAAATTAAACGATCTTGAGAATCTCTAACTTCTGTTGTTTCATAGTGATGAATATCGTTTAATTTATCTCCATAAATTTGTTCTGCGTATTCATAAATTTGACTGTCGGAAAGAGGCCATTGATCTCTAACTCTAGTAATTCCTGCAGAAATTAAAACAACCCAATCATATTGTGAACTACCATATAGTTCTTCAGCAACTAATTCTGGTCTAGAACCATCAGGAATTTGATACTTATTAAATACTGTAAAAACATTTTGAAGATCATCACGGAGTTTAACTCGACGAAAAAGATTTTTTACTAATAAGTATTCATCAGATCCTTTTCTATCAGATAAAAAAGATTGATACTCTAAATTTGGTAGTTCTCTAAAGTAAGACATTAGTAACCGACTCCTTGTCTACCTTCTGTTGTGTTATCATATTCTTCAGCATAAATTGGTGTTAGTTCTTGGAACTGTAAGGTTAATTGCATATGAACAGGTGTTGCATCGGGATAAGTTGCATATTGATTAGATCCATTATAGTTAACACTCATTTGTGTTAGGGCACATGGTTTAAAACGATGTAAGAATGGATGTTGTTCTCCACCACTCATATATTGCAATTTAAAAATATTTGGTGCTTTCACAAAAAGACCTCCACCAGTTTCATTTGGTAATCCTTTTTGTGGAAGCATATTCTTCTTAAATGTTCGAATGATTTTTTTTATCATTTCAGATTCATCATTTGATCTTGGAACCATATCAAATGTAAAGTTAAATGCGGGACGCATCATAACTCCATTAAAAAGAAGTTCAGTATTTTGGTTAAATACCATTCCTGTTGCTCTTGATATTACTTGACTAATTTCACCTTGACCTAAAACTGCTTGAATTGCAGCACCAGCAGTTCCTGCTGCAACTCCTTGTTGCCCTTCTCCAGTTCTCATTGCAGTATCAATATTTTCAAAACCTTTTATAATTGATTGTCCTAATGACCCAAGCAAGTTTGAACTCAAAACAGCACTATTACCAGCAGCTGCTAAACTTGCTTGAACTGGATTCATTGATCCACTCACCCAATCTGCGGCATTATTATCTTGAATATTTGCTGGCATTGGAAGATAAATTGTCGCTAAAGAAGTTTTAATTCTTCCAGATTGTTCTAGTGCCTGTTCAGTAGTTCTTAATGCAAATCCTCCCGCTAAATTAAGACCAGGTGCCTCATATTTAAAAACCTGAATCTTAAAATAATCGTCTCCCTTTTCAATATTTTTGAGTGGATATCTTAAGTCGGACATTTATTTTTTTAACTATTTATTGTTAATTCTGAATTAATTTTCTATAAGGTACAGATCTCAAAGTTTCAAATTCTTTTTGACTTAATTCATATAAACCACTAACTAATCGATCACCATCTTCAGTATTGTATTGTCTTATTTTTCCAAGATGATAATTAAAACCAAAAAATCCTTTTGGTAAAGGATCTCCTGCTTTAATTAATGGATATCTATCGTAAATAATTCCTGGAGTTTTTGCATAATAAATGAAAGTGTAATATCTTCCTACTGATGGATATAATACTTCAGTCCCACTCAGTCTTGATACAATTTCATTCATTAAGTTATCTGCATTTCTTGTCCTAAATTTAAAATCTTTAAATCGATTTGTAAGTCTCTTACCATCAATTCTTCTGGGTGCTTTTGGATCAGCCTCAATATAATTAGAGTCATTCTTGATGAGACTGATTAACTGAGTTTTAGATAATCTTTGATATCCACTAATTCGACCTTGACCAGTCGCTGTCGTATAATAAACTGTGTATGTCTTAGCAATTTCAGCTAACTCTTTTTGAGTATATTGATCTAATGGTTTTTCGTATCCCGTGAGTGTCATTACTTAATCCCTAACTCAGATTCTGTGATGATCTTGAACTCATATCCTCGATCAGCACACCATTCTTTTGCTGCTTCCCATTTTGCTTGATTCTTAGCATATTCATAAACTTCACTAATGTATTTTTTAGTTTGTCTTTGAGGTTTTGGTGGAGGTGCAGTTTGCTTTTTAGGTTTAATTTCAATCATATACTTTTTGATTGAACCGTTAGACTCTTTAACTTTGATAAGGAAGTCAGGAAAATATCTATGAATTTTACCGTCAATTGGAGATTTGTATGGAACAAATTTTTCTTCAGAAGACCATTCTAATATTTTTTCATTAGTGTCACAATATACGCAAAATTTTCTTTCCCACAAAGACCTATAAATGATATTTGTGGGATCACCTTGATATTTTTCGGGATAAGATGGTTTATATTTTCCTTTATAAGACATCTAAATAATTATACTAAACACTCATAATAGGTATTTAGAGTGGCAACACCACGTAGAATATCAGACATCAGACCTCTATTTACTAATCTTGCCCAAACTTCGCATTATGAAGTTAAGTTTGGAGGTTTGCCAGATCCATTATCACAATACTTAAGAAAAAGAGGAATCACATCTAGATTTATTGCTGAAGATGCTGGTTTGTTATGTAATAATGCAGTTCTACCAACAACTCAACTTGCCACTGCAGAAATTACTGGTAATTATATTGGGATTACAGAAACATTTGCACACAGAAGACAATATCAAGATATAACTCTTGAATTCTATGTGGATAAAAATTACAATACTTTGAAATTTTTAGAGCATTGGATGGAGTTTATTTCTAGCGGATCATCAAATCCAATTAATAGTCGTCTTGAACCAATTAACTCTAACATTGACACTGGATACTTTATTAGAATGCAATATCCCGAATATTATAAATCAAATAAGACAAGAATTATTAAATTTGATCGTGATTATCAAAAAGAAATTGAATATACTTTTATTGGTTTATATCCATATTCAATTTCATCAATACCTGTTTCATATTCTCAATCCGATGTAATGAAAATGTCTGCTACATTTAAAATTGATCGTTATGTAGTTGGTAAATCATTAAGTATTGATATTTTTAGAAATCAAGATAATAATAAACAACCTGATCAACCAAAACAAAGTTCACCATCATCTAAATTACCACTAAGATTAGTTCCTATTTCTCCAGGTTCTGCTCCTGCTGGAGGAGTTCGTTTTGTAGATCCAAATTCTTCACCATACCAAAGAGCAACTCAACAATATTTTGATGCACAAGGTGCTCGTCGTGCCCCATAAATAATCATAACTGATTTTGATTGGATATTATGCCATTACCAAAAATTGCGACACCTTCGTATACATTAGAAATTCCTTCAATTAAAAAAGAAATTAAATATAGACCTTTTCTTGTTAAGGAAGAAAAGATTCTAATTATTGCAATGGAAAGTGAAGACCCTAAACAAATTTCTGAGGCTGTTAAAACTGTAATCAGTAATTGTGTTCTTTCTAAAGGAATTAAGGTTGAAGAATTATCAACTTTTGATATTGAATATTTGTTTTTAAATATTCGTGGAAAATCTGTTGGTGAAACAGTAGATGTTTTAATTACATGTCCAGATGATGAAAAAACACAAGTTCCTGTAAGTATTAATCTTGATGA
>JACCDX010123975.1_pt1 | contig 29912 bp, 26 predicted proteins | sample 7449681 | NCBI WGS metagenome assembly JACCDX01 (sample SAMN15323450, study PRJNA562643) | freshwater metagenome | isolation source: river surface water | place: USA:Blue River Watershed | collected 2017-08-18
AAAAAAATCCCGAGTGAAAACTCGGGATTTTTTAAGTGGTACCTCCAGGAATCGAACCAGGGACACAAGGATTTTCAGTCCTTTGCTCTACCAACTGAGCTAAGGTACCAGCCGTTGGTGGGTGCAAAGTTAAGCATTTTTTATTTTTTAGTCCAAATTACTTTTAATTTTCTTTTAATTAAATGTCATTCATACCTTTGCGCAGTGAATATATTAGAAGTTTATGTGATGGATTATGGAAATACGGCGTTGAAAATTGCCGTTTTTCAAAATGCAACTATGAAGACTGTTTACAGGAGCAACAAAGAAGACTGTTTAAAGTTAGATTGGAACAATAAATTGATAGTTTTATCAAATGTGGCATCAAAAGAGTTTTCATTGGCTTTGCAAGAGAAAGGAGCCAAGATCATAGAAATTACATCAGATTTTTCTGCAAGTTTTACTTCTGCCTATAACTCCATGAATACATTAGGAGTTGACCGATTTTGTAATGTAGAAGCTATGGCAATTTCAGGTCAAAAAGGAAATTTACTTTGCATAGACATTGGAACATGTGTTAAGTTTGATTTACTTGACAAGCGGAAAGTATACTGTGGAGGAAGCATTTCACCTGGACTTGATTTGAGGTTTAAATCACTAAACGATTATACTGCCCGTTTACCTCTTCTAGAAAAAAAGTCCTTTCATTCACTGACCGGGAAATCAACTGATGAATCAATTTTGTCTGGAGTAATTTTAGGTTTAGAGGCAGAAATTTTTAAACGAATCGAATGGTATGAAGCTCAATATGATGACTTAACTATTTTTGTGACAGGTGGAGACGCTTCTTATTTTGATTTCCATCAAAAAAGTAACATCTTTGCAGACGAAAATTTAACGCTCAAAGGAATTTATTCCATTTTTTGCAACCATGCACAATAAACTATTTTTAATATTCTTGATTTCAGTTAATTTCGGTTTTGGTCAATCCTTTTCGACCTCTCCGATTTCTTATTATGGAATTGGTGAAAAATCATGGCAATCTCACGCTATTTATTCGGCATTAGGATATGCCGGCATTTCGCACTTTGACTCAACGCAACTAAACCTTGAAAATCCAGCCTCTTATAGTTTCTTGAGCCAGGGGAATACCCTTTTTTCGTTAGGTATGGGAGGACGAATTTCTCAATTTGAGTCACAAGATGCTTCTGTTATTAGATCACAATATCTGCTTGATCAGTATGCTTTAGGTTTTAAAATGAAAAAAAACATGGGAATGGTTTTTAGTCTAAGGCCATATGCCAATAGGGGCTATCAAGTAACAGATTATGCCTTTACTGGAGTTGATTCTCTGAGATATTCTTATATTGGAAAAGGAGGAATGAGTGAATTTATTTGGGGAGCAAGTTATAGACCCCTAAACAAAAAAACCATCAAGTTCTCTCTAGGTGCGAATATTGGATATGCCTTCGGAGCAACAGAAAAAATAAGGAGAGCTCAACTTCTACCTGCCACATCGGATTACCCAGCTGGAGAACAGAATACTGTTATGAGGTTGAATAATTTATCTGTTTACACAAGTGCTTTGTTGCAGATTACTCCATCCAAGAATCATCAATTAGTAATTTCTGCTGCATATGAGCCAAGAACCCTTGCTTCTCGTTTAAGAACTGTTTCTTCTCTTTCTAATGTTACGATTGGAACAAACGGTCGACCAGTTTATGATGTGTTGGACGCAGATACAGTAGATTACGGATATTTTACAGAATCAATGCTTGCAGGAATCGCTTATACTATATCACTTCCTAAATGGCGAATTCAAACTAGAGAACTTCATCCTACACTTAAATTACTTGGATCATATAGAAACAGTTTATCTCGAATATCTAATATGGATTCTACTAAAACAAGTGGTTGGTACGGTGGAATTCAATTTAATCCTGAAAAAAATCTTTTTGAGAATTTATCAGTTCTGAAGTTTGCAGAAAAATTGTCATACCGGTTGGGAGTATATACGGTAAATAATGAATTTTCTGATCAGCGAATAACAGACTTTGGCACAACATTTGGAATCGGCATTCCGATTTTGATTCAGCAGTCTCTTTCATCTGTAAATTTGAGTTTTCAAATGGGTAAAAGAACAAATGAATCAACTTCTTTAAAAGAGAACTATGGAGGAATGCAAGTGGGCTTGATTTTTTGCCCCTCAAGTTTCGACAGATGGTTCAGAAAACGTAAACTAGATTAACTAAATAAAAATGAAAAACGCAGTACTTTTTGGAATTTTGACGCTGACAAGCGTAGTTGGATTTGCTCAAAATGACTCGATTCAAAAACGCGAATGTGATAGAATGAGATTTTTGGCAGGTGAAGAATTGAAATTAAAAAATTTCGCAGGTGCCTTGACTTATTATCAAAAAGCAGAAACAATTTGTGGTAATTTTGATAAAGCAGCGTACGAAAGAATGTCTCAAGCCGCAATTAATGCGAACGCTACAGAGACAGATAAGGTGAGAAAAGCACTTTTCGCTGATACTGTCATTTCTATCTACGGAAGGATGGATTCTAAATCATTTTTTGATCAAAAAAATGCCCTTACCCGTGCAAGTTTTTATTTGAAAACTACAACAATCGACAGAGCAAAAGCTGATGAGTGGTATACACAATCATTAAAAAATGGTGTCCAATTTAATGAGTCTCAATTGTTGACCTATTATAACAATCTTTATCAAATGTATATTGCATCAAAAGATGACTTGAAAGGAGCAATTAAGAAGCGTTTAATTAACGATTATTTTGTTTTTAGTAAGTTAGTTACTGATGCCGGCATGACACCAAAGACACAAGAAACACTGACAAATGTATTCAATACCTTGATTAAAACTTGTGATGACATTCTACCTGATCTAGCGGGATTTATGAAAACTTTGCCTCAGGAAAAAGAAGCTAAAATTAAAACCGTTAACAACTTCATGACCATTTTAAAAGAAAAAGGCTGTACAGGAAGTAAAGAATACGAAATGTTAGTTGACACGATAATAAAAGTTGATAACAGCATTGATGCGGTCTTGGCAAAAGCAAATCTTCAAATGGCAAAGAAACGTTATGATGACGCCATCTCAACTTATAGAACGGCTATCAATATGTCTACAAGTAGCACGCAAAAGGAAGACTTGGAATATGAAATTTTGGAAATTGTGTACTTCAAAAAAGACAACATCAGAGGAGCATACAATATGGCTATGGGAATAAACGGTTCTAAAAGATCTAAGGCTTTAGAGATTGCGGCTGATTGTGTAGCGAAATTGGCGAATTCTTGTGGTACCAGTACGTTCGAAAGAAAATGTAATTATTTATACGCTGCGGAATTAGCGCAACGAGCAGGCGACGGTTCAAAAGCTTCAAGATACCGAGCTATGGGACCTTCGAATACTGAAATTTTCACTGAAGGAAATCCTTCATCTGCGAGCCTTTCTTGCTGGGGAGTTTCAGTATCATTAAAATAATTTTGAATTCTAAAAGTCCTTATTTGAAATTAATAATTCCTGTTGCATTAAGTGCAACAGGATTTCTTTTTTCATGTGAAAATTCGATGAGCGAAATTCGTCGTGTCGACATTGACTACAACACTCCGGATGAAATTTCAAAAGAATTGAGACTCGTTTATGCCGATTCTGCAAAAACAAAAATTGAATTATTCGCAGCAACTGCTGAAAAGACAAATGGAAAACAGGAAATAACCAAATTAAAGGATTCACTCAGAGTCAATTTTTATAACAAAGAGGGTAAAAAAGTATCCACTCTTTTTGCATTGTATGGAGAGATTAATGACGTGCAAAACATGGTTTATGTGAAAGATTCTGTTAGATTTTACAATTTCGAAAAAAAACAATTAGTTGAAACTGAAGCCCTTTTTTGGAATAGGCTAGACAGTACAATTTATACCGAAGGACAAGTTATTGTGAAATCCCCGGATGGAATTGCATTGGGAACTGGTTTTCGAACTAAACAAGACTTCAGTAAATATACAATATTGAAACCGGAGGGGCAGATTTTAGTAAAAGATTCAAAAAACGATAAATAAACAAAAATGAATACATACAACACCATCATGAGGTATTTCTGGTTAACCGCTGCAATTTTAATTTTTATTGTAGTAACGGTAATGGGAATAATCGATGGATTTTCAAAATGGGTATTTTATTACCTTTTCGTAGTAACTTCTCTTGGAATGTACTTCTTAAAAACATGGATGATGAAAAGATTTGTAAACCATCAAGCATTTTTAGAGGAACAAAAACAAAAAAGTAAAGAAACGTTGTAACAAAATATGCTGTTCATTTGTCTTTAGAATCAATGAGATTAATTTTTTTAATAATTCTTTTCACAACTACATCAAACCTTATGGCACAGCAATTTGCCAAAGGTTTAGTATCAGATGAAAAAGGTTCTCCAATACCGAATGCTAGAATATTTATTAAGAACGATGCAAGTCAACGGACTGTTGCAGATTTGAACGGAAGATACCAACTTTCCTTGATGCCAGGAGAGTATTTCTTAGTTGTTACTTCCCCAGGTTTTGAAGATAGAGAAACATACATTTCTATTGGAGGTATTGACATCGTCAAGGATATTCAATTGTTTCCAGCAAAAGCAAAAGACCTTGGATCTGTTGAATTATCTGCAAAAAAATACAATCCAGGTAGGGATATCATGCTAAAGGTCGTGGACAAGCGAGATCAAATGAATCTTTGGAATCACAAACATAAAGTCGACGTTTATATTAAAGCAACGGAAAAAATAGACCGTAAAGCAAAACAAGAAAACACGAAAAAGGATGACGACCCCCTAAATAGTGACAAAAAACCAAATTGGACAGATAATTATAACCTTGTTGAGGTGCAACTAAATCGATCTTATGCGCCAGTAAACAATGTAAAGGAAGTAAGAAATGCATACACGCTTCGTGGAAAAGACTATTTCTTGTATTATACGACAACAGTTAAATCCAATTTCAATTTCTTCGAAAACTTGTTGCAATTAGACGATTTACATGAAAATCCAATCATGTCTCCAATTTCAGTTCCCGGAATATTGAGTTATCGTTATAAATTAGAGGAGAAAATTGAGCGTAACGGACAGAAGATTTCAAAAATCAAAATAATTCCAAGAAATGTTGCCACCACTACGCTAGAGGGATACATATACGTTATTGATAGTTTATGGCTTGTTGAAAAATTAGAATTAACCTTAAATAAAGGGAATTTAAAGCGCTATGATTACTTCACAATCGAACAAACTTTTTCTCATCCGGGGGATTCTCTATGCCTTTTAGAAAAACAAGTTTTTAAGTATGGAGGAACTTATGGAGGTGAAAAATCCAATTGTGTCACTGAAGCAGTTTTTAGTAATTATGACTTTGAAATTAATTTCAATAAAAAATTCTTTAACAATGAAGTTGCAGTTACCTCTAAAGAAGCATATGAGAAGGATACATCCTTCTGGTCTGACAAAAGACAGTTAGTATTAACGGATGAAGAAATTCGATTTATTAAGGCAAAGGATAGTATTCGCGATGCACAGAACCGAAAAGAGTACCTCGATTCTGTCGATGCCATATTTAATAAAATTACAGCACTTAAAATTCTATGGTTCGGAATAGATCATAGGAACCGTGCAGAAAAATATCAATGGACTCTAGGTTCTTTAGCGACAATTGTTCAGCCAATGTTTATTGGAGGTCCTCGTTTTACTCCAAATTTCGACTTTTTCAAAAAGTGGAAAGACGAAAGAACCTTGGATTCTTACACTCGGATTTCCTACGGGGTGTTGAATAACGATGTGAAAGGAGATACGTGGTGGAAATATCGATTCGATCCCTTTCATCAGGGATTTATTAGGTGGTCAATTAACCATGATTTTGACGTAATTAGAGGATATGATGCCATTACTCAAATTTATAAGCGTGAAAATTTTATAGAAGCAACGAAAATGCGGACTTCTTTTGAATATGAGCTGTTCAATGGTTTTTATTTAGATTTGAGTGCAGAATTTTCAGAAAGAAGATCTTTAAAAGGTTTGAATAAAGTAACATTTTTTGATCAGTGGATACCGAACACAGATTTTATGGATTTTGATGCCTATCAAGCTATGTTAACGGATATAACACTTTCTTATACGCCAATGCAAAAATTCATGAGAGAACCTTATCGTAAAGTTATTCTTGGTTCTGCATGGCCTACATTTTATCTCAATTATGAACGTGGTATTCCGTCTATCTTTGGCAGCGACATTGACCATGAGTACATTCAATTTGATATTCAACAAGCTTTCAAAATTGGTACTATTGGTACCACAAATTATCGTTTTTCAATCGGAAAATTCTTGTCTACACGAAACCTATACGAGCCTGATTTTAAATTTCAACGCAGAAGTGATCCGATATGGTTCTCCAATCCTTTGTATTCATTTCAAGGACTCGATACCTTACTTAGGACAACAGATTATTCAACCGAACTCCATATTGTACATCATGACAATAGTGCCATAATCAACAAAATTCCATTCATGAAGAAAACGAGATTGGGACTTGTTTTGGGGGCTGGAGCTTTGTATGTGAAGGAATACAATTGGTTACATTTTGAAACCTTAGCTGGTTTGGAACGAAGCTTTAAAATTTCGAGAAGGAGATTACGTATTGGATTGTATGGTGTTTTATCTGCGGGAAATAAAATGCCAATGCGCGCCGACTATAAAATATCGTTCGCAATTTTAGACGATAGAAGTATGAAGTGGAATTTTTAGGCTTCTTCTGATTTTTTCGGAAAATAAACCCGTTGCCGAATAAGCATCATAAAAACACCAATTGAAATGCAGGCGTCAGCTAGATTCCAAATAGCGGGAAATACCTCGTTTCCTCCGACAAGGGGCATCCATTCAGGCCACCTCATATCGAATTGAAACATATCAACCACACTGCCAAGTAAAAATCCATGGTGACGTACCTCGAATGCTTCTGGAAAATCCCCACATTTTTCAAAAGCTCCAGTTCCTTCCATCCAACTATATTGATGGCAGGGATTGAAAGGAAAAATAAAATCGTGCAACATAGAGTCAATCAAATTACCCGCTGCTCCTGTGAAAATTAATGCGATTGCAATTAAATACTCAGTTTTAACACCTTTTCGGGCCTCTCGAATGATATAGTAGGCTATAAAAACCACTGCTACAAGCCGAAAAATACTCAAGGCTAACTTGTGCCACATTGCAGCGCCGAAAGTAGTACCAAAGGCCATTCCTTGATTTTCAGTGTAGCGTAATTTAAACCACTCGCCAAGGATATTGTGATATTCCCAAGGTAAAAAGTTTGACTTGATGTATAGTTTAATTGCTTGATCTGCAATTAACAAGGTCAAAATTAGAATTCCGACAATGGTAAGCTGTTTTTTCACTTAGCGCTGCGCATTTTTAGCATCAATACTCATGGTGGCATGTGGTACTAATCGCAATCTTTCTTTCGGTATTAAAGTGCCATTAACGCGACAAACGCCGTATGTTTTATTCTCAATTCTAACAAGTGCTGCTTGAAGGTTTTGTATAAACTTTTCTTGACGAGCGGCAAGTTGAGCAACTTCTTCTCTAGAAAGGGTTTCTGAACCATCTTCCATCATGTTAAAGGTTCTTCCCGTATCATCTGTTCCGTGGTCGTCGTTATGTGACAAGGATCCTATTAATAAGTTATAGTCGTCTTTAGCTTCTTTCAGCTTGTTAAGAATAAGCTCTTTGAATTCTTCAAGCTCTGCATCTGAATATCTATTCTTCTCTGTTGACATTTCGATTATTTTGGGACGCAAATATATGATTTTTCGAAGCTTATGATCTTTGTTGTGAATAAAATTTAATGAAAAAATAGCAGTTGTTTTTTTAATTATTCACAATTGCCTGATTTTAAATGAAGATTCTATAATTTCGTGGCATGATTCGATTGTTTTTAGGGAATCGAGTGGGTGTTCTTCTATTGCTACCTTTTTTGGTGATTGCATTTCACTACATTCATTGGGTTACAGGAAATCATGTGGATCAACTTTCTGATTTTGGTTTATGGGGAGAATTGAGTTTTTCTCCGCTTGTTTCTTACGTTTGGTCAGGGGTATTCATACTTACCAATGCTATTTTGCTAAATTATTTGTACAATAGCCATCAATTTTTAGATAAGAACTCCTATTTAACATCTTTGCTGTATTTGGTGGTGATGAGTTTTTATGACGCATTTTATCATTTTGATTATGTGTTATGCGTTCATTTTCTGTTTATTATGATGCTTACGCAATTTTTTGAATTAAAACAACAAGTAGATGGGAGAAAATACGTCTTCAACGCGTTTGTTTTTATTGGAATCGCCTCAACTCTTCAGCCTCTTTTATTGTTTTTCATACCATTCTTTATTTTTTCATTATTGATTTTTCGTTCGTTTTCGTTTAGGGAATTTACATTAGCAGCCATTGGTTTTTTTGTTCCTTTCGTCTATTGCTTTACCTATTTGTGGTGGTATACAATTGAACGTAATATCTTTATGGGGATTCAATTTTTAAACTTGGAATTTAGTGATTTCATCTGGTCTCTTTTGGTATATGGGTTGTTGATTGTAGTATCTTATTTGAGCATGCGCTCCATACTTCAAAAATCATCAATAAGATTAAAAAAACAAATTCAAGTACTTTGGTTATTAGTTTTAATGGGAATGTTCATTGGAATCCTTAATCTCATTTGGAAACGCGAATTAAATGATTTGAGTTTCGCCATGTTATTTTTGACTAGTTTATTAACATATAGCTTTCTTCATAAGACTTATGGGTTAATAACTGCGGGGGTTTTCTATATTTGTTTAGCGTATTCAATGTTGAAATTTTTCATTTAATTAAGGTTTTTTAAGCCTTATTTGTCCTTAAATTTGACCAAAAAATTAGAATGAAATTCGGAGTAGTCACTTTTCCCGGCTCAAATTGCGATCAAGATATGGTCTACGTTTTGCGGGAAATTTTAGGTCAAGATGTTGTTTCATTATGGCATAAGGATACCGATTTACGAGGTGTTGATATGGTGGTGTTGCCAGGTGGGTTTTCCTATGGAGATTACCTTCGATCTGGTGCATTAGCAAAGTTTTCACCTATAATGAATGAAGTTGTGACTCATGCAAATCGCGGAGGTTATGTGATGGGGATTTGCAATGGATTTCAGATTTTAACAGAATCTGGACTGCTTGATGGAGCTTTGTTGCATAATAATAGTCAGCGATTTATTTGTAAGAATGTCTATTTATCTCCAGTTTCATCTACTGCTGCAATTACAAAAGATTTATCAAAAGATAGAAGCTATAAAATCCCTATCGCTCATGGTGAAGGTCGATTTTTCGCATCTGATGAAACAATCCATAGGCTTGAAGACAACGATCAAGTACTTTTTAGGTATGTAGATTCCGATGGAACGTCAAGCTCCGAAGCGAATCCAAACGGATCAATCAACAATATTGCAGGTATTACAAATAAATCCAAAAACGTATTTGGTATGATGCCACATCCTGAACGTGCAGCTGATGTTCATCTTAATAATATTGATGGTTTATCTTTTTTTGAGTCAATTTTAACTCATTGTTCATGAAAATATTATTGTTAGGCTCTGGCGGTAGAGAACATGCCTTAGCATGGAAAATAGCTCAGAGTTCTATGCTAGACGAACTATTTATTGCCCCAGGAAATGCTGGAACAAGAAATCATGGGAAAAACCTAGCGTTTTCACCTACAGATTTTGAATCCGTTAAGAAACATGTCTTGGAATTATCTATTGACATGGTGGTTGTTGGTCCTGAAGAGCCTCTAGTAATGGGGATTTATGATTATTTCTTAGGTGATCCTGAACTTAGAAAGGTCCCAGTAATTGGTCCAAGTCAACTTGGTGCACAACTTGAAGGAAGCAAAGATTTTGCGAAACAATTTATGTCAAGACATAATATCCCCACTGCAAAATATGCCACCTTTACGCAAGAAACGCTTGAAGAAGGATTGAATTTCCTTGCTAATATGAAAGGACCATACGTTTTAAAAGCAGATGGACTTGCAGCAGGAAAAGGTGTACTTATAATCAAAGAATTGGAAGAAGCTAAATCCGAACTTACCAGTATGTTATCACATGCTAAATTTGGAAATGCGAGTAAAAAAGTCGTTATCGAACAATTCTTAACGGGAATAGAATTAAGTGTTTTTGTTTTAACAGATGGAGAATCATTCAAATTGCTCCCTGAAGCAAAAGACTACAAACGCATAGGAGAGGGGGATACAGGTCTGAATACAGGAGGTATGGGAGCGATTTCACCTGTTCCATTTGCTGATGCTGCTTTTATGGATAAAGTGCACAACAGAATCATTGTTCCGACTGTAAAAGGATTGAAAAATGAAATGATTCCTTACAAAGGGTTTATTTTCTTTGGACTAATTAACGTTAAAGGCGATCCTTATGTGATTGAATATAATTGTAGGTTAGGCGACCCTGAAACTGAAGTTGTAATTCCAAGGCTAAAGTCTGATATTTTAGACCTATTTGAGGGCGTAGCGACGAATACCCTTTCAGAGCGAGACATAGAATTCTTTGACAAAAGTGCGGCAACTGTAATGATGGTTTCTGGTGGCTACCCCGAGGCTTACGAAAAAGGGAAAACAATCTATGGTATTAATTCCGTTGTAGAAAGTATTGTGTTTCATGCAGGAACATCATCCGATGGTCCTTCGGTTCTGACAGCAGGGGGGCGTGTGCTTTCTGTTACTTCCTATGGACGAAATTTAGATGCTGCTCTTGAGAAAACATATGACTCTATAGCAAAAATTACTTTTGATGGCGCCTATTTCAGAAAGGATTTAGGATTTGATGTCCTTTAACATGGAAGGAAATACCCTCTATTTTATTCTCTTTTCTTTACTTGCTTCTGCATTTTTCTCCGGAATGGAATTGGCATATCTAGCATCGAATCGATTGAAAATAGAATTACAAATCCAGAAAAAAGGATTTCAATCATCTATCCTGAAAATACTATACAGCAAAGAATCTACAATGATTGCAATGATGTTACTGGGTAACAATATTGCACTTGTTGTATATGGAATCTCTATGGCTGCAACGCTAAATCCTGTTTTGGCGAATTGGGGAATTGAAAGTGAATTTTGGACGCTGTTATATCAAACTATTCTGTCAACGATGATTGTATTGATTACGGCAGAATTCTTGCCGAAAGCCATTGTACAATTGAATCCTAATTGGTTTCTAAGTGTTGGCCTACTTCCTTTATTTTGCTCTTACGTAATAATGTTTATACCCACCCAAGTAATTTTAGTTATTACGAATACCTTTCTTTTATTTGGAGGAAAAAAGAATAAAGTAGAGGAAAAAGTTTTTTCTAAAGTAGACCTTGAACATTATGTCGATGATATTTCCTCTCGTATGAAGACAGAAGAAAAATTAGGTAACGAAATGATAATCTTGAAAAATGCATTAGAGTTCTCAAAGTTAAAAGCACGCGATTGCATGATCCCAAGAACTGAGATAATAGCAGTTGAACTTGATGAATCACCTTCTACTGTTAAGCAATTATTTATCGAAAAAGGGTTGTCTAAAATTATTGTTTTTAGAGAAGACATCGATAATATTATTGGGTATGTTCATAGCTTTGACTTTTTTCAGCACCCTGAAAAAATAGGACAGATATTAAAACCAATAAGTTTTGTTCCTACTGTAATTTCAGGTAAAGAATTGTTAGAAAAGTTTAATAAACAAGCAGGAAATGTGGCGGTCGTTACCGATGAATACGGTGGTACAGCGGGTATTGTAACACTCGAAGATGTAATAGAAGAAATATTTGGAGAAATTATTGATGAATATGATAAACCGGACCTAGTTGAGCAACGAATTAGTGATGACGAATTTCTTTTTTCCGCTCGAATCGAAATCGACTATTTAAATGAAACCTATGGTTTAAATTTACCGGAATCAGACGAATACGATACCTTAGCCGGTTACATATTACATACACTAGCTTACATTCCAGTTATAAATGAAAAACTTGAACACAATAAGTTTACGTTAGTGGTTGAAGAGGTCAGTGATCGAAAAATTCAATTAGTGCGGATTATAAAGAATTAACATGAAAATTCTTCTCTTTTTTTTTACAGGTTTCTTTGTTATTTCGAGTTGTGCACAAAAAACATATCAACTCTCCGATCAACTAAAAGAGATTTCTGGGTTGGAACTTTACAAGGACAGTATTTTCTTCGCCATAAACGATGGAGGTAATAAAAATGTAGTTTACATCCTTTCAAAAAAAATGGAATTATTGAAATCGGTTGAAATTACCGATGTCAAAAATCACGATTGGGAAGCATTGGCGTTAGACGAAAAATACCTTTACATTGGTGATATTGGAAATAACTTAAACAACAGAAAAAATCTCCAAATCCATAGAATACCAATAAAACGATTACTAGAAAAGACCAAGGCAAGTCCTGAAACCATGGAGATTGCCTATGCTGAACAACAGAATTTCCCCCCAGTAGAAAAGAGTATGTATTTTGATGCTGAAGCTATGATTTCGCATAATGGGAAACTTTGGATTTTTACAAAAAACAGATCAAAACCTTTTGATGGAAAATCATTCGCGTATTGCATAGAATTTTCACCAGGCACCAAGAAAACAATTAAGAAATCGTTTGAATTAATTTCAGGAAAAGGAGGGTGGCTTCTTGACTCTTATACAGGAGCGGCATCATTCAATGATTATGTTTATTTGCTGACATACACAAAAATTATTCGATACAAATGGAAAGGTGACACCCTTCAAAAAATTGATGAAAAATCTTTTCCTGGTTATGCTCAAACAGAGGGTATTACCTTAAGTTTAAAAGGTGATATTTTCGTGGCAAACGAGGCGCATAAATGGCTTGGAAGACAAAAAATCCAACAAATTCAATGGAAAAAGTAATTCAGTTATCAAATTTTGACGCTGTAATTTTTGACATGGATGGCGTTCTCATCGATTCAGAACCTCTTTGGAAAATTGCGATGGAGGAAGTTTTTACAAGTTTAGGCTCAAAATTGACTAAAAAGGATTTCGAAAAGACGGTTGGTTTGCGTATTGATGAAGTTATTCGATTCTGGAATAAACAGGAAAATTGGAACATTGATAACATTAAGGAGGTCGAGGATAGAATTATCGATAGAATGGTTGAGCTTATCAGACTACACCCTAAACCTCTTCCAGGAGTCAAGGAAACGCTGATTTTTTTATCAAATCAAAAAGTTAAAATTGGTTTGGCAACATCTTCATCCTCGAAACTTATAGAAGCCGTTTTAGAGAGTTTAGCACTTGCTAAATATTTTGATTTTGTGCATTCAGCCGAATTTGAAGACTTCGGAAAACCGCACCCGGCAGTTTACATACATGTTGCAAATTCACTTGATATAATGCCACACAAGTGTTTGGTAATTGAAGATTCCTTTAATGGGGTAATTGCCGGTTTGTCTGCAAAAATGAAGGTTGTTGCGATACCTGAAAAAACACATATTCCGAATCCAAAATTGGCATTTGCAGACTTTATGTTTGATGATTTAAATTCGCTATTAAAAAACATAAAATTTTAACTCATTAATTTAATTCTGAATAGGCTTTTTTTTTAATTTTAACCACTAAACTTAAAGCCATGAAAAAAATTCTCCTATTTTTCTCTCTTATTCCAATTTTATCAATTGCGCAGCGAAACTGTCATACCATGGATAACCATGAAAGATTGTTGCAAGAGGATGCTCACTATTTCGAGCGATTGGAAAAAATTGAACAATTTACTAATTACGCGATTTCCTCTGGAAAAGTAAATCAGAACAAGGCTGTTATTACGATTCCGGTTGTCGTTCATGTGGTTTACAATACATCTGCTCAAAATGTTTCAGATGCTCAAATACAGTCTCAATTGAATGTTTTAAACCAAGATTTTAGAAAATTAAATAGTGATTTGAACCTTGTGCCTTCTACCTTCTCTAGTCTAGTGGCTGATGCAGAAATCAATTTCTGTTTGGCAAACAGAGATCCCAATGGCAATGCCACAACAGGAATAGTGCGTGTTCAAACTAGTCAAACTTCATTTTCAACAAATGATGGTGTAAAGTATGCATCATCAGGAGGAAGTAATGCATGGCCTTCAAATCAATATTTGAATCTTTGGGTTTGTAACATGAGTGGAGGGATTTTAGGTTATGCTCAGTTTCCAGGTGGTGCATCTGCTACTGATGGTGTTGTAATTGGATACACGTGTTTTGGAACCATGGGAACAGCCCAAGCGCCCTTCAATAAAGGAAGAACCGCTACACACGAAGTTGGTCACTGGTTGAATTTACGTCACATTTGGGGAGATGCCACTTGTGGAAGTGATTTAGTTTCTGATACTCCCGTTCACAATACATCAAATTATGGTTGTCCATCACATCCAAGATCGAACTCTTGCGGGACTTCAGCGGAAATGTTTATGAACTATATGGATTACGTGGACGATGCATGCATGCAAATGTTTTCTAACGGTCAGAAATCTAGAATGCAAGCGCTATTTGTATCTGGTGGAGCAAGAGCAAGTTTAGCGACTTCTCCAGGTTGTTCGGGTTCCACAGGAGGTGGCACCTCTACACCGGCATATTGTGCTGCTTCAGGAAGTAATACACAGTACGAATGGATTTCGAATGTTAAATTCAACACTATTAACAATACAACAACTGGTAGTGGAGGATATGCCAATTACACGTCGATTTCAACTACTGTTAACAAAGGTTCTGCTTACACGGTTACGTTAACTCCAACATTTGCTAGTACAGCATATACGGAGTATTTCAATGTTTACATTGATTATAATGGTGATTTAGATTTTGCTGATGCAGGTGAATTAGTTTATTCCTCTCCTGGAACAACGGCTGCGGTTTCGGCTTCAATAACCATTCCGACTACAGCAATAACAGGAAATGTAAGAATGCGTGTAATGATGAAAGATGGAGCCATAACAGGTCCATGCGAATCGTTTACTTACGGTGAAGTAGAAGATTACACACTTTCAATTCAAGCGGGAACTACCGGGACAACATGTTCTGCGCCAACTGGCATGTCAAATTCCAATGTAGGGACAACATCGGCTACAGTTTCTTGGACGGCTTCTTCAGGCGCTTCAAACTACACCTTGCAGTACAAAAAATCAACAGCTACCTCTTGGACTTCAGTATCAACATCCAATACTAGCTTTAATTTAACTGGATTATCCTCATCAACAACTTACAACTGGCAGGTAAGAACTAATTGCACTAGCGGAAGTAGTAGCTATGTTGCTGGGCCAAACTTCACAACGCAAGCAACAATTTCAACATCTTGTACTGATTCTTACGAAACAAATAATACACTCTCTGCAGCTAAATCTATTGCTGTAAATACAAATATATCGGCATTACTTAACACCAGCTCTGATGTGGATTGGTTTAAGTTTTCAAATACCTCTACAGCCAAAAATATTCGAGTGACATTATCAAATCTTCCTGCAGATTATGATTTGAGATTGTACAACAGCGCTGGTACATTGTTGTCAACTTCCGCAAATGGAGGAAATGCAACGGAACAAATCAAATACAATAATGCACCTGTTGGAACTTATTACATTCGTGTATATGGTTACAATGGAGCTTTTAATGCAAGTACTTGTTACACTTTACGTGCAGATATTTCGAGTACAGCTTTCAAACAAACCGAAGGTGCAGAGGAATTGAATTCCTTAAATGATAGTACGCTTGAACTGTTCCCTAATCCGACAAATGATGGTCATTTCTATGTGACACTGGAAAGTGAAGAGTTGGGTTCAGGTGATATCAGTATTACAGATGCGTCTGGTAAACTTGTTCAAAAAACATCAATACTGAAAGATGAGCAATTTTTCAAAACTATCGTAGATATTCAGTCGAATGGCTCAGGATTCTATTTTGTTACGATTAATTTGAATGGAAATAAAACAACTAAAAGAGTTGTTTATACCGGAGAATAAAACGTTTAAATAAGGGAGAGGCGGGATAATTCTCGCCTCTTTTGTTTTTTATCTATGTTTCGTTTGTAACTTTGTTACATGTCAGAAGAGGAATCATTCGACTATCGTGAACATGCTGCTCAATCTGGTGATCAAGAGTTGGATAAGGTACTCCGACCAAAATCATTAAGAGATTTTGCAGGTCAGCCTTCTGTTGTAGAAAATCTTGAAATATTTGTTCAGGCAGCCAAGTTAAGAGGCGAACCACTGGATCATGTGCTTTTACATGGACCCCCAGGACTAGGTAAAACGACTTTAGCAAATATTATTGCCAATGAAATGGGCGTTGGGTTTAAGGTTACAAGCGGTCCTGTGCTCGATAAACCAGGTGATCTTGCTGGGCTATTAACAAATTTGAGCGATGGAGACGTGCTCTTTATCGATGAAATTCATCGCTTAAGTCCTGTGGTGGAGGAGTATCTTTATTCCGCAATGGAAGATTATGTTATAGATATTTTACTTGATTCTGGTCCAAATGCACGAACCATTCAAATTAATCTAAATCCTTTTACACTAATTGGCGCAACAACAAGATCTGGTTTGTTAACGGCGCCTTTAAGAGCTCGCTTTGGCATTAATTCACGATTGGAATATTACGATGCCGAAACCTTAACTGCAATTGTGGAGCGATCTTCTTCGTTATTGGCTATTCCAATTGATAACGATGCTGCATTTAAAATAGCAAGTAGATCGAGAGGTACCCCTAGAATTGCAAATGCATTGTTGCGAAGAGTACGTGACTTTGCACAAATAAAAGGTTCAGGAAAAATCGATAACTCAATTGCTGAAATTGCCCTTAAAGCGCTAAATGTTGATTCGTATGGCTTAGATGAAATGGACATTAGAATATTAAGTACGTTAATAGACAAATTTCAAGGCGGACCAGTTGGGCTAACCACTATAGCGACAGCAATAGGAGAAAATGCAGGAACTTTAGAAGAGGTTTATGAACCATTTTTAATACAGGAAGGATTCATGATGAGAACTCCTAGAGGCCGAAAAGTAACCGAAAAAGCATACAAACATCTTGGGAAAGACTTTGGCTGGGTTCAAGGTGGTCTATTTTAGTTATGCGCGACATCAAACAGTTTATCAAAGAAAAAGCAAATTCGCTTGGTTTTTTTTATTGTGGGTTTTCCAAAGCGACATTTCTTGAGAACGAGGCCAGAAAGTTAGAAAAATGGTTGAATAAAAACTATCATGGCAAGATGTCATATATGGAAAATCATTTTGATAAGCGCTTAGACCCAAGGCTTTTGGTTGAAGATGCAAAAACGGTGATTTCTTTATTGCTAAATTATTTCCCAAAAGTAAAACAAATTAATTCTGAAGATGAAATCCCAAAAATTTCAACTTATGCCTATGGTGAGGATTATCACGCCGTCATCAAAGACAAGCTCAAAGTATTGATAAATGAAATAAAAGCCAATTTTGGTGAAATTAATGGTAGAGCTTTTGTAGATTCTGCGCCCGTGATGGATAAAGCTTGGGCAGAGAAATCAGGCTTGGGTTGGATTGGTAAAAATAGTAATCTCATACATCCAAAAGAAGGTAGTTTTTTTTTCATAGCAGAATTAATTGTTGATATTGAAATTACTCCTGATGGTCCAATTAAGGATTATTGTGGAACATGTACCCGATGCATTGATGCTTGTCCGACTGATGCGATAGTTGAACCATACGTTGTACGCGGAGATAAATGTATTTCCTATTTAACCATCGAGCTAAAAGACGAAATTCTTCCCAATGAGTATAAAGGAAAAATGGATAATTGGGCTTTTGGATGTGATATTTGTCAAGATGTTTGCCCTTGGAATCGATTTTCAAAACCCACATCTGAACCTCGTTTTCAGCCGCATGACAAACTACTAAATTTAACTAGTTTAGAATGGGAGCAGTTGACTGAAGAAACGTTTCATGAACTTTTTAAATTAAGTGCTGTTAAAAGAACTAAATTCAGTGGTTTAAAAAGAAATATTCAATTTATTAAAACCCACTAACATTCTATCTACATTTGCACTATGACGATGCAGGAATTGATTGAAGTAAAATATTCAGGCCAAGTAGACCAAACCATGGATTATGCTAAAGTAGCTGTTCAAACAATTGCAGTATTAATAGGTGGCTTGGTAATTTGGCGTGCGGTAATAGCCTATCAGCGTAGGCAACGTATTTCAAGAAGACAAAATTCATATTTTGAAACTAAATATTCCAAACACTGGAAAAAATAGGATTATGGAAAAAAATAAGGAAGCAATAATTATTGGAGCTGGTCTCGTAGGATCACTCTGGGCAGTTTATTTGTCAAAAGCGGGATATAAAGTTACGATCTACGAACGCAGACCAGATATACGAAAAGCGGAAATTTCTGCGGGTAAATCGATAAATTTAGCCTTGTCAGTTCGCGGATGGACAGCACTGGACGCGGTTGGAGTGGGGGATGAGATTAGAAAGATTGCTATTCCAATGTACGGTAGAATGATGCATGATTTAGAAGGTAATCTAACGTATCAACCATATGGAAAAGAAGGACAGGCAATTTTTTCAGTTTCTCGCGGGAAAATAAATGCAAAGATGATGGACATCGCCGAAGAATTTGGAAATGCTACCATTCATTACAATCACGAATGTAAGAGAGTTGATTTAGAAAAGGGGATTGTTTTTCTTAAGAATACAATAACTGGCGAAGAATTTACGGATGAGGCACCGATTATCTTTGCGGCAGATGGTGCATTTTCTGCTGTTCGCTACAACTCAATGCAGAAATTAGATCGCTTTCAATATTCACAGAATTATATTGCCGATGGTTACCGTGAGTTACTCCTTCCTGCGAATCCGGATGGAACATACAAAATGGATAAAAATGCACTTCATATTTGGCCAAGAGGTCGATTTATGTTGATTGCATTAGCCAATGAAGACGGTTCTTTCACATGTACCTTGTTCATGCCACACGAAAACGATGAATTTTCATTTGATAAACTTAAATCAAAAGCTGATGTGGATCGGTTTTTCAAAACGGTTTTCCCCGATTTTTACGACATGATGCCGAATGTAGCGGAATCATGGGAAGATCATCCATTATCGAATTTAGCAATTATAAGATGTTTCCCTTGGACGAAAGGTAAGGTGGCCTTGATGGGAGATAGTGCCCATGCTACGGTTCCATTTTACGGTCAAGGTATGAACGCCGGATTTGAAGATTGTCGTGTACTCAATGGCTTAATGATGAAGCATAATGAAAATTGGGAAAAGGTTTTCGAGGAATACAGTTTAACGCGAAAACCTGATGGCGATGCTCTTCAGGATTTATCATTAGAAAACTACTATGTCATGCGTGACTATGTTGCTGATCCAGATTTCTTGTTGCGTAAAAAGATTGAAGCAAAATTTAGTGAGTTGTACCCAAATAAATGGTTGCCGTTGTATTCTCAAGTGACATTTAGCAATATTCCATACAGTGTGGCTTATAAACAAGGGCAAGTGCAAAATTCAATTATGGATGAGGTAATGGAATTGTCAAAAATTCACGATAATTGGGATTCAGACGAAGTCATGAACATCATGCGCGCTCGAAGTGAATCTTTTAATTTCGATATATGAGAATTTTAAAAATATTCCTCTTACTATTTCCATTTTCACTTTTTGCCCAAGGCGGATTTGTGAAAGGCAAAAAAGGAAACGATTATATTATTGTTACCAAAAACGGTTATCATTTTGCCGTTGGACCAACGTACACAATGACGAAAAAAACGGTAACTGGAGAATTAAGCGATAACAATGGTTCTAGAGGAACTTATTTTGTTGACCCGTCAGGTGGTGTGGGTTTTTTTGCTGAAGCCGGCCTTGTTCAGTTTCCAACATGGAAGGGAATACCAATTAAAGCACTTAAGAAGAGTAGAATCATGGATTATTGGGAGTTTGCTCTTGGATTCAGGCAACTTGCAGGTTCTGAATCCACCACAATACATTATAAAAATGCACTAGGTGAAATTTACGATACCATTTCTGCCTCCGGTAGTTTTCGAAACGGATTTCTGTATGGACGAGCTTCTGCACACTCGATTATTTTTGTTGGGAAAAAGAAAATTGACCAAGCAAGAAAATATTTTATTGATCAAAGCCTTGGATTTAATGTGGATTACTTGATGTTTCCGAGTGAACAAGCGTATGACGATCCTAATTTTGTTTCTCCTATTTCCACACGATATCATGCTCCGCTCGTTGCTCAATTTCATTATTCACTGGGATTCGGAATTCGGATTAATCGTGCTTGGATGTGTGTGCCAGGTGTTCACTTACCTCTAGTCGGTATTTACGAATGGAATAATTTTAGTCCTCGCTTAAATTGGTTTTCTTCAGGCTACTGGCCCATTCAAGGTCAGTTGAGGTTTATAAAATTATTTGAAAGAGCCCCGAAATGTGGTGCTTATGGAAATCCTGCCGATATGGATTTAGATAAGAAATTTAGATTAGGTCAATAAACCTTCCATTTTTTCTTCATTCTTTTCGGTAGTTTCTTTTTGAATCTTTTAAGGGTAGAATCCCTATCTGAAATGTTACCACACTTTAAAATATCTCGGAATACAACTTCATTATTTCGGAAGAAAATAAATTCAAAACTTACAGAAGTAGATTCGTCTCTGTATAATTTATAAATACTAGTTCTATTCAATATTTCGTCAAATCTTTCTTTGGATGTCGAAGGCTTAAAAGTGCGATCGTAACCCCTAACATTGATCACAACATACGTATCAAATCCTTTTCTTTTTAGTGCATTCTGAACACTGTCTTCTATTAAGACAAGCGCACTGCCACCTTGCTTAATGATGTTTTGAAGAGGTATTGATTTAATGCCTATCTGAGAAAAAATTTCCGTTACATTTACCTCTATTGCATAGCGATCTTCAGGTTTGTCGAATTGTCCAACAATTACGGCATTTTTTAAATCAAATTGCCCCCAACTTGCAAAAGATATTGCGAAAAAACTGAAATAAAACAAATACTTAGTCATAATTAGAAAATCTCTTTTGCAATAGTCTTTACCGAAGACGAGTTAGACATTGTATAATAGTGAATACAGGGAACCCCTGCTGCTTTAAGTTCTTTCGATTGATGGATTCCCCATTCAATTCCAACCTGTTCCGCAGCTTTATTGTCTTTACACTTTAAAAGATCATTCGCAAGTTCGATGGGGTAATCTATATGAAAGAATTTCGGTAGAAATGAAATATGAGAAAGCGTTTTGATTGGCTTTAACCCGGGAATTATCGGGATAGTGATTCCAATTTTTCTGCAAGCTTCAACAAATGCAAAATACTTAGAATTATCAAAAAACATTTGTGTTACAATGTATTCTGCACCGGCATCTACTTTTGCTTTTAAATTTTGCAAATCGAATTCGAGATTCATGGCCTCAAAGTGTTTTTCGGGGTAACCTGCTGCGCCAATGCAAAAATTGGTAGGTGCCATCTGAATATCATCCATCATATAGTTTCCATGATTCATTTCGGAAATTTGTTGAATGAGCTCGACTGCAAATTTATGTCCGCCTGGTTCAGATCTGAAAGTACTTTCAGTCTTGATGGGATCCCCACGAAGAGCCAATACATTATCAATACCTAAAAATTGCAGGTCAATTAGCGCGTTTTCTGTTTCCTCGCGACTAAAACCGCCACATATCAAATGAGGTACAGCATCTACATCGTATTTATTCATGATCGCTGCGCAAATCCCAACTGTTCCGGGTCTTTTTCTAACGGCAATTTTTTCCAATAGACCATGCTCCCGCTCCTTGTAGATGTATTCCTCACGATGATAGGTAACATTAATGAATTTTGGTTTAAATTCCATTAAAGGATCAATTCCATCGTAAATTGATTGAATACTCTTTCCCTTCAGTGGAGGTAAGATTTCAAAAGAAAACAAGGTTGCTCCCTTCGCGTTTGCAATATGATCAATTACTTTCATCGTTGCAAAGGTAACTCAAACCAAAAAAGAAAAAAAATTAATTAGCTTCTAGAATCGCTTGAGAAATAATATTAATTGCCTGATCAATTTCTGACTCTGAAATAGTTAAAGGCGGAGACAATCTAAAACTATAAGGATGTGATAAAAACCAAAACGTTATCACGCCATTCGCTAAGCAATTCGTGACAACTTTTTCAACCTTTTCAGCTGACTCCATGTCAAAGGCAAACATGTAGCCAATTCTCCTACTAGCCTTGATTCCTGGTAATGAACATATACTAGATTCCAGTTTTTTTCCAAGTCGTTCAACTTCAGCATAATTTATGTCATGAGAAAGAACATTAACAGCAGCAGAAGCGGCAGCAGCAACCACGGGATGACCGCCGAAAGTGGTAATATGACCTAACATAGGATTATTGGTGAAGACCTGCAATATTTCATGTGAAGAAACCAATGCTCCGATAGGCATACCTCCTCCCAACGCTTTTCCCAATGTTAAAATATCTGGAATAATATCATAGTGTTCAAAAGCGAACAATTTACCTGTTCTCCCCATACCACATTGAATTTCATCAAATATTAAAAGCGCACCAACTTCATCACATTTATTTCGTAAGGCCTTCATAAAAGCTTTGCTTGGTATTCTTACACCGGCATCACCTTGAATCGTTTCGATAATCACCCCAGCACTTTTCTCGGTAATTTTGACCAATTCAGTTTCGTCATTCCAATGTAAAAATCGTACGTCTGGCAGTAATGGTCTGTATGCCATCTTTTTTGTTTCGTTACCAGAAATGCTTAGTGACCCATTCGTGCTGCCGTGATAAGAACCTCGAAAAGAAACGATTTCAGTTCTTCCCGTATACCGTTTGGCTAATTTTATGGCAGCTTCGTTGGCTTCAGTACCTGAGTTTACGGCATATACGCACGACAATTCAAGTGGCAAAACTTCTTTCAATGCGTTAGCTAAATTAAGTTGAGCATCTTGAATAAACTCACCATAAACCATGACGTGGAGGTGTTTATCCAATTGCTTATGAATAGCACTAATTATTTTTGGATGGCGATGGCCAACATTGTTGACAGCAACTCCTGAAATCATGTCTAAATATGGTTTCCCTTTTTTGTCATATATAAAAGAGCCTTCCGCTCGTTCAACCGAAATTAAAAAGGGATGTTCATTGGTTTGACCCAGATGTTCAAGAAAAAAATTTACTTCGTTCATTTTTTTAATAACTCAAGTAATGGGGAACCGGTCATAGCTCCGGGTCTTTGAAGATTCATTAAATGAACAAGGGTAGGGGCGATATCCGTTATTTCACATGGAGAAAAAATGTCCGTTTTTTTCCAAGTTTTTCCGTACCAAAGTAAAGGAACATGGGCGTCATAATTAAATGATGAGCCATGCGAAGTGCCTTGATGGGCTTTGGGAGAATCTGTGGTTTTGGTTAAATAACCTGGTTCTACCAAAAAAACCACGTCACCTGAGCGGTTGTAATCGAATCCTTTTCTTACCATTGTTTTCCATTCATCTTCAACACCTTTTTCTAGCATGAGCTCCTCTTTGGTATACACTGCTTTAATTCCAGGCCATTCCAGCAAAATTTTCTTCATTGTGTTAGTAATTAGTTGCAACGAATAATTCTCAGATTTAATAACGCTATGGTTTAGGTAAAAATGCTGATTTTCTTCAATTAAAATAAGTTCTTCTTTTATTCCTAAATCGGTTTTTAATGCCTCCTTTAATGATTGCTGAAGCTTTTCCATGTAAATGTATCCTCCCGGCAGATTTTTATCTATTAACATTTGCGGCACAGGAACCACTGCGTGATCGGCTGTCAAAAATACGACTAGATTCTTTTTTCCGACTTGTTGTTCAAGCTTGTCAATTAACCTTGCTATCTCTCTGTCGAGACGGTAATACATGTCTTCAAGTTCTCTAGAATAAGGTCCGAATGCATGTCCCGCAATATCCGGAGTTGAGTATGAAATTGCCAAGAAATCACATCCATTAGATTTACCTAACTTTTCATTGTCTAGTGCTGAGATGGCAACGTCTGTTAAAAGTGTATTTGCGAAAGGCGAGAGCGTAAAAACGGACATATTATTTTCCAATGATGGAAAATCGTAAGGGAAAACAGCTTTATTTTTTCCGGATATAATCACTTCGTATGGAGAATCGTCGTTGGATTCATACATGGTTTCATTTAAAAGAAGGTCCCATTTCTTTGAGTACGAGCTTGCGTTATTTACTGAATTGAATTCATTTAGCCATACTGGTAATTGAGCACTGTAAAAGCTACTTGTTATGAATTTTCCTGAACTGTAATCGTACCAAAAAGAACCATTACTCAAATGACCACCTGGAAGAATGGCTCCTCTATCTTTAATGGAAAAAGAAAAAACCTTAGATGTCGGATAAGTTAATTTCAATTGATCTGTTATTGTATAGGTTTTTAAATTTTTAGGTGAACAATTTCCTTCCAATGACGCAGTACCAATGCTTTTATAGTTTTCATCTGCCACGCAATTAATCGTTCGTTGCTTGTCATTGTCGTACCATTCGTTACCAATTATTCCATGATTGCTAGGAGTTGTTCCGGTATAAATTGATGCATGACCGGGTCCGGTGTACGTCGGAACGTAATTGTACAAAGTGTTCCTATAGTTGACTCCATGATTCAAAAAACGATTAAAACCATTCTTCGAAAAATTAGGCTGATACCGATATAAGTATTCGTAACACATTTGGTCGATAACTATTCCAACAACCAATTTTGGCTTCTGCGCTTTTATTGTTGAAATAGTGACAAGAACTAAAAATAAGGACATCCATTTTCTCATACGTCAAAAATACGAATTGCCGTTTAATTTTTGGAAAAGATATAATTGCAACTAAATTAAATTTAACTTCGTCTTCATTAAAAATTAATATTATCAAAATGAAGATATTTACACTTTTCTATTTTACCGTTGCATTATTTTCAGTTAGTTTTTCCCAATGTATTGTAACAATAAATGCCGTTCCAGCTTCAGATTCTTTGACGTGTAATGGACAACTGACAGCTGTTGCTTCTGGACAAGCTCCGTACACTTATAATTGGTCATGTTCGAATGGTGCTTGTGTTGGATTTACGGGAAGTACATTAACAAACGCATGTCCGGGTGTAGTTTATACTGTTACCGTGGCAGATGCCGGTGGCTGTGTAAATTCGGCTTCTGCCGTAATGACAAACGCTAATCCTTGCGCATCCTTATCAATAAACGCAATCCCTACAAATAGCACGTCTTCAGTTAGTTGTGATGGTCAAATACAAACCACTGTTAGCGGAGGTACTCAACCCTATTCAATTTCGATTTCAGGTAATGGATTAAATTACTCAGGAGGTCCTATTTTTACGAATTTATGTGCTGGTGGTTATGTAGTTTCTGTAACTGATGCTAACGGATGTTATTCACAAACAACCGTTTCACTTTCAAGTAATGCCAACCCATGTTCTGGGTTTTCCGGTTATATAAGTAGTGTTAGTTTTGCGTCAGACACCAATACTTGTGACGGAATAATTACAAGTGCCGTTTCGGGCGGAACTTCCCCTTACACCTATTTTTGGAGTGATGGCTCAACAACTTCAACAATTTTAAATGGTTGTGCCGGCGTTGAATATTCGGTTTGTATTACAGATGCCAATGGTTGTCAAGTCTGTGATTCCGTATTTATGGGCGATTCCAGTATAATCAATTGTTCGAGTTTTACAGCAACCATCAACAATACAAATGTGTCTTTATCAGGGTTGTGCGATGGCTCCGCAACAATAATAGCTTCCGGAGGAGCTACTCCTTATAGTTTTCTTTGGACAAATGGTCAAACAAATCAAACTGTAAACGATTTATGTGAAGGAACCTACGTGGTGAACATTTCTGATGCAAACAATTGTCAACTTACATTAACCAGTATAATCGGATCATCAAACGCTAATGTTGGCGATACAATTATCTTAAACGCGGGAATTTTTATTGATTCTAATGTAATTGATACAGTGTATAGTGGGTGGATTGATAATTGTAATTTTGATTTTAATACCATCACGTCTGCTACAATTGATTCTTACACAAATTTAAATGATAGTACTTGGGTTTCATGGATATTAACTTTTAATGATGGTACTACAACAACCCTAACAATACCATATTTTTTCGATTCTTCTGTTGGAGGAGTGTATGATGTTGTATTGCAATTGTATTGCGGATTGCGCTCTACACCTCAGTGGTTGATAGCGCATTGTCAAATGAATTATGAACCCGCTTTGAGTTCTTTGAATGAGTTAGTCGAAAATGTAGTTTTTTATCCAAATCCTACGAACGGAGTAGTTCAATGTAATCGCTTACTTTCTCAATTAACAGTAATGAATTCGGTTGGTCAAATTATCGAAAAAACAGGAAACACCAATACCATAAACTTAAAATATTTGTCAACTGGAGTTTATATTGTTAAATATATAGTGAACAATCAAACTTTCAGTTCTCTTTTGATTAAAGAATAAGTAAGAAATCATGAAAAGGAAATTATTTCTTTTCGTATTTTTATTCTCTGGCTTTCAAGTTTTTGCGCAGCAAATAGGGACGTTGACGCATGACAGTGAAATTAGAAACTATACGTATTACATTCCCTCTAATTGGGATGGAGAATCCTCCCTTCCTCTGCTCTGTGTTCTTCATGGCCTTACTCAAACTGGTTCGGGTATTATGAATGTCACACAATTTAATCAACTGGCTGAAGAAGGGAATTTTATAGTTATGTATCCTAGTGGAATTAATAACGCTTGGAACGCCAATATGAATGTTTCCGTTTCTTCTGCGGATGATATTGGTTATATTGAAACGCTTTTTCAATTTTTTGAATCGAATTTTCACACAATACCAGAACGCAGGTACTTATGTGGATTTTCGAATGGGGCGTTCATGTGTCATAAACTAGCATGTGAATCGAATTTGTGTTTTGCGGGAATAGCCTCCGTTTCAGGAACTATGAGTGATACGGTTTATAATAACTGTGAAAATCCTACATTTAATACCTCAGTTCTTCATATTCATGGAACCCTGGATGCTGTGGTTCCTTATTCTGGATCTACTACAACAGGAATTTCCGTCGATCAACTCATTAATAAGTGGTCTAATTTTTTGAATTGTAATTCTCAACCCAATATTTCGGATTTACCAAATGTAAATCTTTTAGATTTATCAACCTGCGAAAAACTGGATTACGATTGTCAGCTTAATGATCTTCAATTAGTAAAAATAACGGGTGGGGGGCATCAATGGCCGGGAATTAACACCTGGAATGGGGGTGTCGGAACAATTAACTTGGATTTTTACTCTCCTTCTTATATTTGGGATTTTTTGAAAACCAAAACTTGTGAAACAACTAACGCTTTAATTGAATATAATTATAACTATTCCATTTATCCGAACCCTTCAACAGGTATCATAAATTTTCCTGAACTTAAACAATTCTTGAAGATAGAGGTCTTTGATCTTTACGGGAAACTTGTTTTCAATATTGTCAATTTTGAGGGTGAGAATATAACTCTACCCTTAAAAAATGGAACCTACAATATTAAAATAACATCCAATTCTAATGAAATAATTTGGAGAAAGGTTTCGATAATTTAGCCTTTTCCTACTTTAATTCCTCCGGGTTTTATTCCACCTCCGGGTTTCGGTGTTACAGAAGGTTTAGTTGCTGGACTTGTTGGGTTTTTAGGCTTTGGAGAAACGTTAACAGGTTTGAAATCAAATTCTTTTGCTGGTTTTGGTCGTTCAATCACTGGGTTTTTGTCTCCTTCGTTGTTGGGATTGGCTATTGGCAGGGCATTTCCGTTCCCTACTTCCTTTCCATCTGCAAAAGCATGTTGATTATTGTTAATTCGAGGCCGTTCGATTTTATTTAATACCGCACCCGTAATTGGATTGCTTGGTGTAGGCATTGGATTTGGTGTAATGTTCAAATGACCAAAATCAAACATGCACCCACCTAATTCATTGTTTGGAATTCCCATATCTAAACAGCGTTGTCGGGCTACTGATTGTTGGTTTGGCGATAAATCTGCTACAGTGTAATGAACACGAGGAAATGACCGATCTGTAAAACTTAATGTGCTTTGTCCGAATCCATAATCAAAAAGTGAAGAAGTTGTAGTAATGCGCCATTCATCTGCAAAATCTTTAGCTAGAAAAGCCAAATATTCTCGTTCGGCATTTTGAGCAACCTGTTGCATGGCTTGATTTCCGAAAGAAGAGAATGCCATGTAAGCTGGCATCGGTCGACTCGAATTTCGTTGATTGAAATCATCGTCAATATTTCCATTGGCATTTCCTAGTAATCCTTCAAATAAACCTTGGTCGCAACGGAATACAGAGACGGACACATTTACGAATACATTATTTCCTAGGCCTCGTTTATCCATCACCACGCGTTCACCCGTTGGCCAATTAATAATATAATTTTTCCCTTCTATTCTAATAACGCCACCTTTTGGCAGGTAATAAGTTCTACCTTGTAATTCGATAGGAGCACCATTCAGCCTAAAGGAACTTGGATTTCCATCAGGTCTTTCGTCACCATAAAAACAAAGTCGATCACCCCCAACGTTCATCGCAATGGCTGAATTCAAAGAAAAATTATCACCTTGAGGTCGTTGTCTACTTTGAATTTCAAATGCATGTTTTTTTGATTTAGCCAAAACAAATTCACCTACCGTTTGAAAGGAGTATGTGGCATTATCAAAAGAAACGAGGTGTGGATCACCGTAGCTTCGGCCATGAATCCAAGAACAAAAACTGTGATTTACCAATAATTGTAATTGATTCCAATTAGCCTGATCTGTTGAGGCAATGTTTGACGCAGAACGATTGAGGGATTCTTGGATGTTTTTTCTTTTGATCTCGGGAACTATCGCGAACATTTCATAAGGGGTAAAATCTTCAGGAAAAGTTCTGTCGGGGATATCTTTATTATTTGCAAACGCTTGTAGTGATGAAGCTAGCCATTCCCCACGAATGGGGTCCCAAGATGTCAATTCTGATCGAATGGGTGCAAAAGCGTCATTAAAACTTGTTTGAGCATTGAAGTTCTCTGAGAGAAAAATGCATAAAGTGAAAATGAAGGTCTTTTTCATATGTATTTAATTTGTTTTTTATCGGTCATATGGAATCGCATAAGAGATTTATTCATCTGTGTTTTTATGGAAAATCCCTTAATGCTTGTTTCATAATTTTTAGGTTAGAGTTCTAGGAACAAAAAACATTCCAAATTATTCGCAAAACTTGTAACCAATCCCTTTTACTGTATTTATTTTATCTTCACCTATTTTTCCTCTTAATTTACGAATGTGAACATCAATGGTACGATCACCAACAATGATATCGGTTCCCCAAACCTTTTCCAAGATAATTTCTCGTTTAAAAACGAAATTTGGTCGTGACATTAATAATGCTAAAAGTTCAAATTCTTTTCTAGGTAATTGAATTTCTTGACCATTTTTTTCAATTAAGTATTTTTCTCTATTGATTTTAAGTTCTTCTGAAATAGGAGGTGTAACAATGGGTTTGAATTCTTTTCTCCTTAAGATCGCTGATATTCTACTCAACAAAACTCTTGGTTTGATTGGTTTAGTGACATAATCGTCACCACCCGCCTCCAAGCCTGCTATTTGACTGTAATCCTCAGATCTTGCTGTTAGAAAACAAATTAAAATATCATTTAGTGAATCGTCAGATTTTAAATTTTCACAAACTTCTATTCCATCCATTCCTGGCATCATG
>JACCDX010583867.1_pt1 | contig 29911 bp, 26 predicted proteins | sample 7449681 | NCBI WGS metagenome assembly JACCDX01 (sample SAMN15323450, study PRJNA562643) | freshwater metagenome | isolation source: river surface water | place: USA:Blue River Watershed | collected 2017-08-18
CAATACTTTTACTACCATGCAAAATACCGGCAGTACCTAATTGCGTCGTAGCTGCACTCATGCCAGAATGCACTCCATGTCCCGCAGCTTCTACAGCGATTAGCTCCACAGTAGGCTCATTTAAATAATGATAAAATGCACCGGCAGCATTACTACCACCACCTACACAGGCCACCACATGTGTTGGCAATGCAGATCCGGTGACTGCTTCTAATTGTGTACGTATTTCTGCACTTATCACACTTTGAAAACGTGCAACCATGTCTGGATAAGGATGTGGTCCTACCACACTTCCAATAATATAATGTGTTGTATCTGGCTCGTTGATCCATGCACGTATCGCTTCATTGGTGGCATCTTTTAAAGTCTTGCTTCCACTTACTGCAGGCACCACTTTCGCACCTAGCATTTTCATTCTTGCCACGTTGGGGGCTTGTCGCTCAATATCTTTTTCACCCATATACACCACACATTCCATTCCTTTTAAAGCACAAACAGTTGCAGTAGCCACGCCATGTTGACCTGCGCCTGTTTCTGCAATGATCTTTTTTTTGCCTAGTCTTTGTGCCAAAATAATTTGACCAATTGTATTATTAATTTTATGGGCACCAGTATGACAAAGGTCTTCTCGCTTTAAATAAATTGTTGCACCCATTTCAGCACTCAATCTTTCTGCATAAAATAAAGGCGTTGGTCTGCCCACATAATCCTTTAATAATGCAGCAACTTCGGCTTTAAAAGCAGGATCATCCATAATCTGCAAATACTGATTTTTCAATGTCTCTACATTGCTGTAAAGCATTTCAGGAATATAGGCCCCACCATACTGGCCATAATATCCTTCTTCACTTGGCTGCTGATAATTGGTTAATTCATTAAATAAATGCATTGATAAATATTTTTATTTTTTCTAAATCTTTCACCCCTGGTGCCAATTCAAATTGACTATTGATATCCAAAGCAAGTAATGATTTTCCTGCTTTTGTTTTTTCCATCACTTGTATCCCTTGTATATCGTTTGGACCAATACCCCCACTTAAAAAAAATGGTTTGGGTATTGTTGACCCTTTAATTAATTCCCAATTAAAATGCTGCCCAGTACCACCATACAATACACTGTCCGTATCAAATAAGAAATAATCAACAGACGCTTCATATGTTACAAAATCAGGCACTGTTGCCCCTACTCTAAATACTTTAATCGTTTGGACTTTTTGATGCACTGCTGCACAATAGTCGGGTGTTTCGTCTCCATGTAATTGTACTATATCTAACCCAGCTGCTTGAACAATCTGAAGTAATTGATCCAATGGTTCATTTACAAAGACGCCCACTTTTTTCACACCTACTGGTTTAAAACTAGCTAAATCAGTTAGGCTCAATTTTTCTAACACATAGCGCTTAGAATTTGGATAGAATATAAAGCCAATATAGTTTACCCCCATTATTTGCAATGCAGTTGCTTGTTCTATACTAGTAATACCGCATACTTTAATTTGCATTGTTGTCCGTTTTTATTGATTTAACAAATGCTTCAAAAGCTGCAGCAGGATTTGCTTGCTTCATAAAATATTCTCCCATTAAAAATCCATGAAAGCCTTCTTTTTTTAACAATGTAAAAATATCCACACTATAAATACCACTTTCGGCAATACTTAAAATGCCTTTAGGTAATTGATGTTTCAATTCTAAGCTATGTTCAATATTGACTTCAAAAGATTTTAAACTTCTATTATTGATGCCTACAAAATCTACTGCTTCCGAAATATGACCTAGTTCGGTTGCGTCATGAATTTCTAACAATACTTCCAATCCAAGGCTTTTTGCAAATTTGGCTAAAGCGTGGGTTTTATCTGGCGTTAAACAAGCTGCAATTAATAAGATCACCGATGCGCCATAGGCTTTTGCTTCTATTAATTGAAACTCGTCGATAATGAATTCTTTTCTTAAAACTGGGATTGGACTTTTTACTGCAATACTTAAATCATCTATACTTCCACCAAAAAATTTCTTATCTGTTAAGACCGAAATACCTGCTGCGCCAAATTGGGTATAGGCAGCTGCTACATCAACCACAGATGCTGTAGCATTGATCACACCTTTGGATGGCGACTGTCTTTTAAATTCTGCAATGATGCCTGTCAAATCTGGATGCATTAAATTCGATTTTAATGAATAACAAACTTGATTAAACAAGGACATAGCTTCTAATTGCGCAATACTTACTTGCGTTTTCCTTTCGGCTACTTCGATTTTTTTATGATCGACAATCTTAGCTAAGATATTTGTGCTCATTTCTGTAAACTGATTAATTGATTTAAGCATTTATTGGCTGCGCCAGATTCTAAACTCTTTACTGCTGCCTGAAAAGCAGCTTCATAGTTGTCATATTGTCCAGTTACCTGAAGCGCCATGGCTGCATTCGCTAATACCACTGCATTTTGCGACCAGCTTCCATTGCCTTCGATGATTTTTTTAAACAAAGCCGCAGCCGCTTCTACTGTATTGCCTCCGTATAATTCTTCAGGGAAAACTTTGCGCTTCCCTAATTGATAAGGTGTCATAATGAACTCCCCTTTATTGGAAATGATTTTAGTATCAGAGGTCAATGAAATTTCATCATACCCATCCAAACTATGAATCAATGTAAATTCTTTTCCTAGTGATTGCATGGCATAATTGTAAATTCTTGCCATTTCTAAATTATAGACTCCAATTAATTGATAAGCTGGTTTTGCAGGATTCACAATTGGACCGAGCATATTGAAGAAAGTTCTAAGCCCCATATTTCTTCTAATAGGACCAACCGTTTTGAGTGCTGGATGAAACAAGGGTGCATGTAAAAAACAAATGCCCGCTTCTTTGACTTCTTTGGACAAAGCTGCTTCGTCATTTTTAAATACATATCCTAATTGTTCCATTACATTGGATGAACCGCTTACACTTGAAGCCCCATAATTACCATGTTTCACTACGGGCTGACCAGCGCCTGCCACGATAAAACATGCCAATGTAGAAATATTAAATGTGTCTTTGCCATCGCCTCCTGTCCCTACAATATCCATTGCATTGTCGATTCCTAGATTCAAAGGCACTGCAAGAGATAACAAAGCATCCCTAAATCCCATTAATTCGTCAATGGTAATACTTCGCATTAAAAACACGGTCACAAAAGAGGTGACTTCGTGTTCATTGTAAACTCCTTGCGCAATCTGAGTCAACACCTCCTTAGCAGCGTCTCGACTCAAAGTTTTATGTTCAAATAAATATTGTAAAATCTTTTTCATCTAAATTTTTTATTAATTTTTCAACCAGTTGCCAATGATCTTTGCGCCTTCTGGTGTTAAGATACTTTCAGGATGGTATTGCACCCCTTTCACATCATAGCTGGTATGTTCTAGCGACATGATATAACCTTCCGCGTCTTTTGAAGTGACTTTTAATTCGGCAGGCAGATCCTTTTCATTCACCACCCAGCTATGGTACCTTCCTACTTGAAAAGTTTTTGGTAGTCCTTCAAATAAATTCGATGCCCCAATTAATTCAACAGGTGTTGCAATACCATGATACACTTTAGATAGATTCGTCAAACTGCCTCCAAATGCTTCTGCGATCGCTTGCTGGCCTAAACAAACACCTAAAATAGATTTAGTGGCTGCGTAGGTTTTTATTAAAGGAAGCAGTAAGCCAGATTCAGATGGAATACCTGGACCAGGTGATAATAAAATTTTATCATAGGCCTCTATAGCTTCCAAAGGAATTTCATCGTTTCTGAAAACCTCCACCGTTGCATTCGACTGTTCCTTGATCATTTGAACCAAGTTGTAGGTGAAGGAATCGTAATTATCAAATACTAATATTTTCATTGGATCTATATTAAATTTTTTCAGCCAACACAATGGCGGTCTTTAAAGCATTTAATTTATTATTCACTTCTTGTAATTCACTTTCTGGATGACTTGCTGCAACCACACCTGCACCAGCTTGGTAGGTCAACGTATTTTGTTGACTCAAGAAAGTACGAATCATGATGGCTTGATTGCAACTACCATTGAAGCCTACAAAACCAATACAGCCTCCATAATAAGATCGTTTTGTTGGCTCAATACCATCTATCAATTGCATTGCTTTAAATTTTGGCGCACCACTCAATGTGCCAGCAGGAAAAGTTTTAGCAATTAAATGAAACGGATTGGCATCTTTAGCGACCTTTCCTTCTACCTCACTCACCAAATGAATCACATGACTATAATAATGTACTTGTCGATAATGCTTCACATGTACTTCGGTACAAACCCTACTTAAATCGTTTCTTGCTAAATCCACCAACATCACATGTTCTGCATTTTCTTTCGGATCATTCAACAATGCTTGCGTCCTTTCTGCATCAATGGCTTCGTCGCCGGATCTTTTGAATGTGCCAGCAATAGGATGCACCACTGCTTTCCCATCTTTGATAATGATTTGCGCTTCGGGTGAAGAACCCATTAATTTATAATCTCCATAATCAAAAAAGAATAAATATGGCGAAGGATTGATACTTCTTAAAGTTCTATAAACATTGAATTCATCTCCACCAAATTGTTGTTGGAACCTTCTACTCAATACAATCTGAAACACATCGCCACGCATACAATGTTGAATTCCTTTTTGAACTGCGGCACGATAGGCTTCATCGGTATAATTAGATGTTTCGGTACCTACAATATTAAATGGATATTGAGGTACGTCTTTATTTTTAATACAAGACACCAATGCATCCAATTCTGAATCAATTCCATCAATTTTATTTTCGCAGATAAACAATTCGTCTTTAAAATGATTGAAGGCAATCACATATTGGTATAAACGATAACGCATCAATGGAATGACAGGGGCACCAGCCTTAAATTCAATAGTATCAAAAAATGGAATGGCGTCATACGTCGTATATCCATATAAGCCCTGCGCAAAAACAGCTTCTTTTTGGGTGGACGGCTGCATATCGAATTGTTGCATGTAGGCCCAAATACGATCAGGTGCATCCTGTACTTTTTGAATCAATTCTTTTTGTGGCTCTTGCTTTGGATATTTAAATTCAATTTCATTTAAACTAGATATTTCAATGCCGCCAATCGCATTCACACCAATAAAAGAATAACTATTTTCAGCAGCATGCGAATCTGTGCTCTCTAATAATATCGTATCCCTGAATCGATCTCTCAATCGAAGGTAGATGCCAACTGGTGTAAATGTATCGGCTAACATTTTAGTCACCTCCGTTTGTAATAATATTTTTTTCATCTCAGTAGCTTAGTTAAATCATTCATTAAAAAAACAAACCCCGACAGAATCTGTCGGGGTTGATGTATAGCTTGACAATTATGGTCACGACATTACAATACCCCAACGGAGTTTGTATGCCACCACCAAAAATTGTTAATTGTTTTCATTCGAATACAAATTTAAGGTATTCGGTATCTTAAACCAAAAAAAACTCTATAATTGGACTATAGATTGTTAGATTTATAAGACCCCTTTGGTACTAGGTAAAGCATCGCTGGCAGGGTTTCGTTTCACCGCCATTTTGATGGCTTTAGCAAAGGCTTTAAAGATGGCTTCGATCTTATGGTGTTCATTCTCTCCCTCACAACTGATGTTGATATTAGCTTTGGCCGCATCACTAAAGGATTTGAAAAAGTGAAAAAACATCTCCGTTGGCATTTCTCCGATTTTTTCTCGTTTAAAGGCTGCGTCCCAAACGATCCAATTTCTTCCACCAAAATCAATCAAGACTTTCGCTTCTGCCTCGTCCATTGGTATCGCAAAGCCATATCTTTCCATCCCTCTTTTATCCACCAATCCTTTTGCGAAAGCTTCTCCTAAAGCAATCCCCACATCTTCAATCGTATGGTGTTCATCAATATGTAAATCTCCCTCACATTGAATTTGCATGTCCAATGCACCATGCCTAGCAATTTGTTCTAACATATGGTCAAAAAATCCAAGTCCTGTGTGGATGGATGCCTCACCCCTTCCATCTAAATTCAATTCAATATGAATTTTTGTTTCTTTGGTATTTCGATCATGCACCACGGTTCTTAATCCTAATTTCAAAAACTGATAAATCTCTTCCCAATTGTTTGCCTCATATGCAATAAAAGGCCTCAAGGCAGTTTCTTGTTCTGCTGTTAAAGCATGCAAACCAGATTTTATATAGATGGCTTTACATCCTATATTTTTTGCTAATTCTATATCCGACCAACGGTCTCCAATAACATAAGAAATACTTAAATCAAATTGAGCATCATCCATCAGATGCTGCACCAACGCCGTTCCCGGCTTTCTAGTGGGCGCGTTGTCTATCGCAAATGTGGTGTCAATTAAAATTTCATCAAATACAACACCTTCCCCTTTCAAAGTGCGCAACATTAAGTCTTGAATAGGCTGGAATGTCGATGTTGGAAAAGACTCCGTACCCAATCCATCCTGATTGGTCACCATCACTTTATAATAGCCAAATTCGTTGGCAATTTTTTGCATGTTGGTGATTACACCAGGTACAAAAATAGTCTTATCAATATGGTCTATCTGAAAATCAGTTGCTGGTTCTTCTAATACCACACCATCTCTGTCAATGAATAATATTGGTCGCATCTTTTACTTTTACTTTATTTCTTCTTTTTAGCGGCCTGCACCTGGGCAATCGTAACTGCACTTGCTTTATTGGACCAACTATTCCTAATATAGGTCAACAAATCAGCGATTTCATTGTCTTTTAAGTCTGGGCTCGCTGTCATGGCATTGCTATAATAAAAACCATCCAATGCCACACGCTCATTGTATCCATAACGAATGATACGCACCAATCTTGCTATATCATTTCCAACAACATTGGAAGCAGCATCCAGTGGCGCATTCATATTTGGCACACCACCACCATCTGCCTGATGACAAGCTAAACATCTAGTCTCGTAAATTTTTTTACCGTTTTTCATATTTTGGGCATTCCCCTGCATACAATAAAACAAGGCTACTAAGATCAAGCTGACTATTTTGAATTGCATCTTTTGCATACTTATTTATTAAAACTGATTTTAAAAATCGCACCCTTGCTATCATCACTTACATATAAACTTCCATCTGGGCCTTCTGCTAAACCACATGGTCTTGCTTTAGCCGCTCTTGGACTTTTATTATTATCTGGTCCAGCAAATCCATTGGCAAAAATTTCCCATTCGCCAGCAGGCTTACCATTTTTAAATGGTACGAATGCCACAAAATAACCTTCTTGAGGTAATGGCGCTCTGTTCCAAGAACCATGAAAAGAAATAAAAGCACCTTCTTTATATTTAGCAGGGAATTGATTACCCTTGTAAAATAACAATGCCATTGGCGCCATATGCGCTGGGAAAGCAACCAAAGGATCTAGTGCATTTTTTCCACCTTCTAATTTCCCGTCACCACCATATTCTGGAGAAAGTATTTTCTTCTTTTGAAATGGATCGTAATACACATAAGGCCATCCGGCATCATCCCCTTCTTTCATTTCATACATGGTTTCTGCAGGCAATTCTGCATTTTGAGCATCCGTATACATGGTTGGATAAAAAGTATTCAATTGATCACGACCATGTTGTGTTACAAATAAACTATTCGTTGTTTTATTCCAATCTAAACCAATGACATTTCTTAATCCTGTAGCATATCTTTTACCCTCAGCATAAGATTGGTTTTCTTTACTGCCATCAAATTTCCAAATACCACCAGCAGAATCTAAAATTGGACAAGGCATCATCCCCTTAGATCCAACAGTTCTATCTTTTTCTTGACAAGCATTGGAATAAGCACCAATATTCACGTAGATATTTCCTTGTGGATCTAAAGTGATTGACTTAGAAGCATGTTGTCTTCTGCTATGCAAATTTTGAATGATTGTTTTAGGTGCATTTGGATTGATTACTTCTCCATTGGCATCCAATTGATATAAATACACTGCATCATCAGAGCTTGCATACAATTGATTCCCTTTTACATAAATACCTGTTCCACCATATTTACCCCAGCCACTTTGTTTTTCTGCAATACCATCCCCATTGGCGTCTTCCATTCTTACAATACTTTGACCTGCCTTATTTGGATAATTTAATTTGGCAAACAAGATGCCTTTGTCATTGATAGCAATATGTCTTGCAGCACCAATTTGATCAGCAAATAAAGTTGCAGAAAATCCAGCAGGTAATCTTAATCCTGCATTCTCTTGTGCATTCACTGATAACGCAAATACACAAGCCAATAAAAAGTTGCTTAATTTATACATGATGATTGATTTTTGATTGTACTATTTTAGTTTAAAGTTAATTCAAATGTATTAGTTATCCATTGATACATGGCATCTACCAATGCGGTATTTTCTTGCTCGGTCCCAACTGTGATCCTAAGGCTGTCCTCGCATAATTCTAAAGCAGATCGATCTCTCACAATAATACCTTGACTTAAAAGGTATTCATACAATGCTCTAGCTTTTGGGATTTTTACTAAAATAAAATTGGTGTCCGAAGGAAATACTTGTATAACATGTGGCATAGATGCAATCACTTCGGCGAGTGCTATACGCATATCTACTAAAAGCTTGATCATATCATTCACTTGACCCACTTCCTCTAAAGCTTGTAATGCCAATTCTTGGGTGACAATATTGATATTATAAGGCGCTTTCACTTTATTCATGTACCCAATTATGTGAGGACTTGCAAAACACATTCCTAATCGCAGGCCAGCCAACCCCCATGCTTTACTCAAAGTTTGCAAGACCACTAAGTTTGGATAATCGATTAAGGATTGAATAAATGATTTTTGTTTTGAAAAATTGATATAGGCTTCATCTACCACCACAATACCCTCAAAATGATTTAAAATTGTTTCAATGTCAATTCTATCTAATGAATTGCCAGTTGGATTATTAGGGGAGCAAATCCAAATTATTTTTGTGTTGGGATTGACCAATTGTTCTATATGTGCCAAATTCAATTGATAGTCGGATAACAACGGCGCCTTCTGGATGGCTATATCATTGATATTTGCACTTACTTCATACATCGGATAAGTAGGAGGACAAATAATGATATTGTCTTTTCCTGGTTCGCAAAAAGTTCTAAATAAAATATCGATGCATTCGTCACTTCCATTACCAATGAAGATTTGATTGGCTGCAATTTGCTTTACAAAAGCCAATTTTTCTTTTAGTTTTTGTTGGTATGGATCTGGGTATCGATTGTACCATTTTGTTAAAGGTGACCCTAAACTATTCTCGTTGGCATCTAATAAAATTTTAGCATCCCCAGTATATTCATCCTTTGCAGAAGAATACGGCTTTAATGTTTTTATATTCGGCCTCACTAAATTATCTAATTCAAATCCCATAGTTCACTTTTAAATCGTCCTTAAAATTACATTTTTGATTCTATATCTTTCACTCTAATTGCAACAGCTTGGGCATGGGCTTCTAATTGTTCCCCAGATGCCATTTGAATGACTGTTTGTGCTATATTCTTTAGGCCCATCTCGGTCAATTGCTGGAAGGTGATCTTTTTTACAAAACTGTCTACACTTACTCCACTATACGCTTTTGCATTGCCATTGGTAGGTAAAGTATGATTGGTACCGCTAGCATAATCTCCCACAGATTCTGGTGAATAATTGCCAATAAACACCGACCCAGCATTGGTGATTTTTTCCGCTACCACCAAGGCATTGTCCACCGATAAAATAAGGTGTTCTGGTGCATAGGTGTTGATCAATTGAATGGCGTCTTCTCTTAATGCAATCACAATTGCTTTTGAATGGCCTAATGCTTTAGTCGCAAAATCTTGTCTTGGTAGGTTTGCCAATTGCAGTTCTATTTCTAGTTGAACTTGTTCTATTATATTTTTATGACTTGCAATCAATACTACTTGGCTATCTGCACCATGTTCTGCTTGTGATAATAAATCCGCTGCCACAAAAGCAGGTACTGCTGTTTCATCTGCATACACACAAACTTCACTTGGTCCTGCAGGCATATCTATTGCCACACCTTGTTGTTGGATCAATTGTTTCGCTGCTGTGACATATTGATTGCCTGGACCAAATATTTTAAACACTTTAGGGACCGTTGCTGTGCCGTAGGCCATTGCTGCAATGGCTTGTGCACCTCCAATGGTATAAATTTGTTGGATACCTACAAGATTTGCTGCATATAAAATGGCTGGATCAACAGTGCCGTCTTTTCTTGGAGGCGTACATAAAACCACTTCTTTACATCCGGCTAATTTTGCTGGAATACCCAACATCAACACTGTCGAAAATAAAGGCGCAGTGCCACCAGGAATATAGATGCCCACTTTTTCAATCCCAACAGATTTTCTCCAACACCAAACCCCGGGCATGGTCTCTATTTTTTCTTCTTTCTTGATTTGTGCTTGATGAAAAATTTCGATATTTACTTTTGCAGATTGAATCGCTGTTTTTAGTGCTGGTGCAACAAGTGCTTCGGCAGCTTCTATCATTGTTGGGTCTATCGCAATTGTTTTTAATTGTACTTGATCAAATGTTTCACTCAATCTCAATAGTGCTGCATCCCCTTCCAAAGCAACGGCATCTAAAATAGATTGCACTTTGGATAACAATTCAGTTGCTTCAAAATTTGGGCGCTTTAATAATGCTTCCCAGTCCTGTTTTAATGGTTCGTCAAATACTTGCATCTTATAAAATCATTTTTTCGATAGGCACTACCAAAATACCTTCGGCACCTAGCGCTTTTAATTGTTCAATTAAATTCCAGAAATCCGCTTCTTCGATCACCGTATGCACACTACTCCAACCCTCCGTTGCCAATGGCACTATTGTTGGACTTTTCATACCGGGCAGCACTCCAATAATTTTATCTAACTGTGCATTGGGTGCATTCATTAAAACATATTTATGTTTTTTTGCTTTTTTAACCGACTCCATTCGGAATAATAATCTTTCCAAGATAGGGACCAATTCGGCCGGAAGGTTGTTTCGTTTAACTAAAACTGCTTGTGAGTTTAAAATTGTTTCCGCTTCCTTCAATCCATTCATAAATAAAGTAGATCCACTACTCACTAAATCGCAAACCACATCGGCAAGCCCAATACCAGGTGCGATTTCGACACTTCCACTGATCTCGTGGATTTCTGCTTTAATTTGATGTTGGTCTAAATATTGTTGAACCAATACTGGATAACTTGTTGCGATTTTCTTACCTTCTAAAAATTGAGGACCTGTAAACGCTTGCCCTTTTTGAATGGCAAAACTCAATCTGCATTTACCAAAGCCAAGCGCATATGCTACTTCCACTTTTTTAGCTTTTTCATAGACTACATTTTCTCCCACAAAACCAATATCTGCTACGCCATCTTGGACATACTGAGGAATATCATCGTCTCTTAAAAAGAAAACTTCGATAGGAAAATTACTTGCATCCGCTTTTAATTTGTTGACGCCATTGCTAATATCAATGCCGCATTCTTTTAAAAGTTGCATGGAATCTTGATTTAATCTTCCTGATTTTTGAATCGCTAATTTTAATCGCATATACTATTTATAAAAATTAAAAGGGCTTACTATGTAGTAAGCCCTTTGTTTAATATTGATACATACCAACATCTACAGCTTACCTATTAGATAGCAGATGAAAATGATGGATATGGTTATTGAATAACATGCCGCAAATTTACGGCCCTTTTATAAAATCCCCAACTAAAACAGTATAAAATACCTAATTTAGACCGAGCAACCCCTTATTTTAACAAGAACAACCTTTTTATGCAAATAGCTTCAACAGTTTCTGGCCTTTTATTATGCTTGATTGGTCTAACTGCGCAAAGTCAAACCAATCAAAAAAACAATCAAGTTGGAAAAATGCAACTAGTTTGGTCCGATGAATTTGATTACAAAGGTTTACCCGATCCTAAAAAATGGAATTATGATGTGGGCGGATGGGGCTGGGGTAATAATGAATTGCAATATTATACCAAGGATTCTCTTGCAAATGCGCGCGTGGAAAATGGATTACTTACAATTGAATTGAAGCAACAAAGTATTGAGGACAGAAAATACAGTTCGGCAAGACTTGTAACTAAAGGAAAAGGAGATTGGATTTATGGAAGAATTGATGTGCGTGCAAAATTACCAAAAGGGCTAGGCACTTGGCCTGCCATATGGATGTTAGGCTCCACCACCCCATTAAAATGGCCTGATGATGGAGAAATTGATATCATGGAACATGTGGGATTTAATCCAGGATTCATTCATGCCACCACGCATACAAAAAGTTTTAATCATATGATTGGTAATCAAAAAACAGACACCATCATTGTGAAAGATTTTGATACCCAATTTCATGACTACTCAGTGATTTGGAATAAAGACAGTGTGACGATTTTATTTGACAATCAGGCATATTATACTTTTAAGAATAATGGCACAGGCAAAGCTGCATGGCCTTTTGATGGACCTATGCATTTGTTATTAAATATTGCATTCGGCGGAAATTGGGGTGGTACAAAGGGCGTGGATGATGCCGTCCTACCAGCAAAAATGGAAATAGATTATGTAAGAGTGTATCAGTTGAAGTAGAAAAATAGATGGGTTATTTTGCTTCAAACCATACTGGTTTATCCGTAATGCCATCACCATTGTAATTGATGCATAATTCTTCATCCATAGCGATGTCTCTCTTCGTTTGAATTTGAATGGTTTGATGTTCAAAATCCATATCATATTTGCAATTGGCATCCACACTATGATTGTAGATTGAGACATATCCTAATGCCACTGCTGCTTGTTTTTCATTGATCCCCCATTCAAAAATATAATCATGTAATAAAGTGCTGTCCACCACTGCACGCTCTGCTTGATTTAAAACAATGACTGGCGCTATTTCTATGGTCGTTCCAGCAGGGATCGCCTCGGTGGTGAAAACCCCTCTACCTCGCTTAGCCGTCTCCATAATGTATAAAATTGGCAATATCATCACATAAAGTTAACATATCCTAGTATGATTTTCGTAAATTGCAGCCATGTCAGCAGAATTAGAAGACAATATCATATTATCAGAAGTTTTTTTAGAGATCCTCTCTAAAGAAGACATGCCGCTTTTAAAGGAATTTTTAGACGAGCAAAACATCAGTGATGTGGTGGAGCTCGTGAATGAATTTCCCGAAAAAGAAGGCTTGATTATTGATACGATGACCGTACATCGTGCGGTGAGTGTCTTTAAATTATTGGACATCAATCAGCAAAAAGATATCATTAAGGAATTGCCTGCAAGAAAGACAGCAAAGATCTTAAATGAATTACCGCCGGATGACCGTACTGACTTTTTTGAAGAATTACCAAAAGCCGCTATTCGTGACCTGATTAAATTATTGGATCCGGAAGAACGTAAAATTACTTTATCACTGTTAGGTTATCCAGAAGATTCAGTGGGTCGTATGATGACGCCGGATTATGTGTATGTATATCCTCATTATACAGTGGCACAAGTTTTAGACAATATCAGAAAATATGGTAAAAACTCAGAGACCATTGACGTGATTTATATCATTGATGAATTGGGTTGTTTGGTAGATGACATTCGAATCAGAGATTTATTATTAGCAAAACCAACTGACATTATTAAAGACATTATTGATGGCAGGTATGTGGCATTGAATGTGTACGACGACCAAGAGCAAGCGAGTCAGGTATTTAAAATGAATAACCGAGTAGCGATTCCAGTAGTCGATGACAATGATGTGTTATTAGGTATTGTAACGATTGATGATATTTTATGGGTAACGAATGAGGAGTTCAGTGAGGATATGCAAAAGATGGGAGGTACTGAAGCCTTGAACGAACCTTATTTAGACATGTCTATTTTTAATTTATTCAAAAAAAGAATCACATGGTTGGTGGTTTTATTCTTGGGTGAAATGTTGACTGCCACAGCGATGGGTTATTTTGAAGGAGAAATTGCTAAAGTGATTGTGTTGACTACATTTATTCCATTGATTTTATCCAGCGGTGGTAATACGGGTTCACAAGCTTCTACTTTAATTATACAAGCCATGTCTATTGGCGAAATCACCATCGAAGACTGGTGGAAAATTTTAAAAAGAGAAATTCTAAGTGGCTTATTATTAGGTTTAGTTTTAGGAGTGATTGGTTTTTGTAGAGTCATGGTTTGGCATTATATAGCTCCAGGATTTTATGGAGAACATTGGATCTTAATTGCTAGCACCATTGGACTAACCTTAGTGGGTGTTGTTATTTGGGGTACGATCACAGGATCTATGTTGCCAATGGTTTTAAAAAGATTAGGCGCCGATCCTGCCGTTTCTTCTGCACCATTTGTGGCCACTTTAGTGGATGTCACTGCAATCCTTATTTATTTTGGTCTAGCATTTTTATTCTTGCAAGGAACCCTGCTTTAATTGTAGGCCATTCCTTTTTTAGCATACTCAATACAATAGAGTCACGTCTTGTGCCATCACTTGTTGGGAGATGATTACGTAATACACCTTCTACAGTGCACCCAATTTTTTGCATCGCTGCAATGCTTCGCTTATTTCTGTTGTCTGCACGAAATTCTACACGCTCAAATCCAACAGTTTCAAATGCATGACTCAAAAGCAAAAACTTACAGTGTTCATTCAAACCAGTTCCCCAAGTTTTTTCGCTATACCAAGTATAACCAAGCTGTGTAGAACCATGCTCCAATTGTATGTCATAGAATCTTGTACTACCTACATATTTATTTTGCAATTTATCAAAGACAATAAATGGATAAGCATTTTTTAAACGTCTTGATTCAATCGCTGTTTTGATGTACTGATCAAATTCTTGTACAGTTGTAATTGGAGTTAAAGCGAATTTCCAAAGTGATGGCTCCTCTTGAACATAGGCCGATAAATAAACCGCATCATCTTGCATCAAAGGACGCAATAACACGCGTTCGTTTTCTAAAATGATGTCTGTACTTGTATCAAAAAGCAATTTGGCATGCATACATTAAAAAATTAATGTTTAATTTTGTTTAAATTATTGAATAAAGTTCAAATCATCAAAATATGTGTGGAATCGTAGGTTATATAGGTCATAGAGAAGCATACCCAATTGTATTGAAAGGATTAAAGCGTTTAGAATATCGTGGCTATGATAGTACTGGTGTGGCGATTATTCAAGATGGTCAATTACAAGTGCACAAAAAAAAGGGCAAGGTTGCTGAACTAGAGGAAGCCGTGGTTGGTAAAAACATGCATTCCAATATTTGTATTGGTCATACCCGTTGGGCCACACATGGCGAACCATCTGACCGCAATGCGCATCCGCACTTATCTAACAATGGCAGATTGGCTATGTTGCACAATGGCATTATTGAGAACTATACACAAATTAAAACGGAACTACTTTCCAAAGGTTATACTTTTAAAAGTGATACCGACACAGAAGTATTATTGAATTTTATACAAGACATTCAAGAAAATAACAATAGTAATTTAGAAGAAGCTTTGCGCATTGCGTTAAAAAGAATCGTAGGTGCCTATTGTATCTTATTAATAGACCAAGAAGATCCTGAAACCATCATTGCTGCGCGTAAGGGAAGTCCGTTAGTGATTGGTATTGGAAAAGACGAACACTTTTTAGCGAGTGACGCCTCACCTATCATTGAATACACCAAGGAAGTAGTGTATGTGAATGATTATGAAATTGCGATTGTGAAAAAGGACGAGTTGATTTTGAAAAATTTAGGCAACGAAAAACAAACACCATTTATTCAAAAATTAGATATGGAATTGGCTGCAATTGAAAAAGGCGGCTATGACCATTTTATGTTGAAAGAAATATTTGAACAACCTGCAACTATTTTTGATTGCTTAAGAGGAAGACTTTTACAAGAGGAGCAACAAATTGTGATGGCTGGTGTAGACAATCATTTAGAAGCATTGACAAAAGCTTCAAGAATTATGATTGTAGCCTGCGGTACAAGTTGGCATGCTGGTTTAGTGGCAGAATACATGATAGAAGAATTATGCCGTATCCCGGTAGAAGTTGAATACGCATCTGAATTTAGATACCGTAACCCAGTGATCCATCCTGGTGATGTGATCATTGCTATTTCTCAAAGTGGAGAAACTGCTGACACATTGGTGGCATTAGAAAGTGCAAAAGAAAAAGGCGCATTTATATTTGGTGTAGTGAACGCAGTGGGAAGTAGTATCGCAAGATTAAGTCATGCAGGTGCTTATACCCACGCTGGTCCAGAAATTGGTGTGGCTAGTACAAAAGCCTTTACAGGGCAATTGGCAGTCTTGACTATGATGGCATTGAAAATTGCAAAAGCAAAAGGCAGTATTGCTGATGAACGCTATGAACACTTAATCAATGAATTGGCATCTGTGCCAGAAAAAGTAAAAACAATTTTAGCAGACACTTCAAAAATTGAGGCGATTGCAAAACAATATAAAGACGCAAAAGATTTTTTATACCTAGGAAGAGGTTTCAATTTCCCAATCGCTTTAGAAGGCGCATTGAAACTAAAAGAGATTACTTATATCCATGCAGAAGGTTATCCTGCTGCTGAAATGAAGCATGGACCAATTGCATTGGTAGATGAAAATTTACCAGTTGTTTTTGTAGCGACTAAAGATTTGTATTACGAAAAAGTAGTTTCCAATATCCAAGAAATTAAAGCAAGAAAAGGACAAATTATTGCTGTGGCCACCGAAGGAGATGCTGTATTACCTTCGATGTCGGACAATGTGATGTTTGTGCCAGATATCGACGAAGTGATTGCTCCATTATTAAGTGTCATCCCTTTGCAACTCCTTAGTTACTATGTGGGTGTGGCAAAAGGCATTGACGTAGATAAGCCAAGAAACCTAGCAAAATCCGTTACCGTTGAGTAGCATGTAAGGGCTAGTTTGTTAAACAAAGCGTTTTTGACTAATCATACTAACTAAAATTTAGCTGCGCTTTAATAAGTTTCTAAAAACTTATTATTATATTTAGTCATGCAAAATTTTATCAAAATTTTCAAATACGCCACCCCATTTGTACTTTATGGCCTAGGCTATTTAAGTTTTACAAAAGCTGGTTTCTATGCTTGGACCCCATTAATTTATGTTTTTTTAATGGTGCCATTGGTTGAATTATTTATTGCACCAAATCCTGCTAATTTAGATGCGGCCGAAGAGCAAATGGCGAAAGCCAATAAATGGTATGATGTGGTATTGTGGTGCACTGTACCTTTTCAGTATTTTTTGTTGTATACTTTCTTAACACATATAGGTTCCAGTCAATCAAATGTAGATACCTTGGGTAGCATCATTGGAATGGGCTTATTATGCGGCGCATTTGGAATCAATGTGGCGCATGAATTAGGACATCGAACCAATAAATTCGAACAATTTTTAGCAAAATCATTATTGCTTACTAGCTTATACATGCACTTCTTCATCGAACACAATAAAGGACACCATAAACATGTTGCTACACCGCATGATCCTAGTACCGCTAAGTTCAAACAAACAGTGTATGCATTTTGGGTACAAACTTTTATTGGCACTTATTTGAGTGCATGGCATATCGCAATAGAGGATGCAAAAAAGAAGAAAGCTTTCTTACCTGCCATCTTCAATGAAATGATGTTATTTCAAATCATTCAATTAGGATTGGTCCTGCTTATTTTCTTGAATTTTGGAAGCACTATTGCTGCTTATTTTATACTAGCTGCTTTCATAGGTGCTATCTTACTTGAAACAGTCAACTATATTGAACATTATGGTTTGCAAAGAGAAAAAGGATCAACTGCCTTATTTGAAAGAGTGCAGCCACATCATAGTTGGAATAGCAACCACATTATTGGAAGACTGATGCTATTTGAACTCAGTAGACATAGCGATCATCATTATTTGGCCTCACGCAAATACCAGGTGTTAAGGAATATGGACGAAGCACCACAAATGCCAACGGGTTATCCTGGGATGATCATCCTTTCTCTCTTCCCTCCATTGTGGTTTAAAATCATGCATCAACAGATGCGTAAGTACAGCCTTTTGCCCAATAATTAAGGCTCCGTTTAAAATGTCGTACCTTGCAGTCCATTATGAGTACGAATTTTAAAGAATTAGGCCTTATTGAGCCTATCCTATTAGCCCTTTTCGAAGAAGGCTACACCACCCCAACGCCTATTCAAGCACAGTCGATCCCTATTATATTAGAAGGAAAAGACTTACTTGGTTGCGCACAAACCGGCACAGGTAAAACTGCTGCTTTCACCCTTCCTATTATCCAGTTATTGTTACAAAATAAGCCTGCGGAGAGGCGCAAAAAAATTAGAACATTAATTGTGACGCCAACACGAGAATTGGCCATTCAAATTGCCGAAAATTTTGAAGCATACGGAAGACATACCGCTTTAAATTGCACCGTTATTTTTGGTGGTGTAGGTCAAGGACCTCAGGTGACTGCACTCAGAAATGGTGTGGATGTAGTGATTGCTACACCAGGTCGTTTATTGGATTTAATGAATCAAGGTCATTTGAGTTTAAGAGACGTAGAATATTTTGTTTTAGATGAAGCAGATCGTATGCTAGACATGGGATTTGTGCACGATATCAAAAAACTATTAGCAGTTTTACCTAAGAAAAGACAATCGTTATTCTTCTCGGCAACCATGCCTCCAGAAATTGTGAGTTTGGCAAATGCTATTTTAAATAAGCCAAGCTCGGTAACAGTTACACCAGTTTCATCTACTGTAGAAATTATTGATCAATCGGTTTATTTTGTAGATAAAGTCAATAAGAATTCTTTGTTAATGGAATTATTAAAAGATCAAAATATCAAAAACGTTTTGGTCTTTACTAGAACCAAACATGGTGCTGATAAAGTGGTGAACCTATTGGTTAAAAACAATGTTTCTGCAGAAGCCATCCATGGTAATAAATCTCAAAATGCGAGACAAAGGGCATTGAGTAATTTTAAAGATCAATCTACAAGAGTATTGGTTGCTACAGATATTGCTGCAAGAGGTATTGATGTGGATGAATTAGCACACGTGATTAATTTTGAGATTCCGAATATTCCAGAAACCTATGTACACCGTATTGGTAGAACAGGAAGGGCCGGCGCATCTGGTGCAGCTTATTCTTTCTGTGATTATGAGGAGAAGGCCTACTTAAAAGACATTGAAAAGCTGATTGGCAAATCCATCCCAATAATTGAAAGCCATCCCTACCCAATGCAGCAGTTTCACGCAAATAAAACCTCAAAAGACGCAGGATGGGGCAAACCCAAGAACACCAGAGGCAGGGCACCACGTGAAGGTGGACCCAATGGTGGTCAAAACGGAGGACAAAAAAGAAGATTTAGCAATTCAAAACCGACTAGGTAATATTATCTTTGAGATAAGTACCTAAATCGTTTTTCTATGAAAAAATTGTTGATTAGCTTTTTGTTCCTAAATGCGATAATCACTACATCCCTATTTGCACAAGAACGTCCTATTTTAAAAACGGACCTACTTAGCAGTGCAAAACTAATGGACATGCAATTCACAGATGCTGAAATTGATTCCTTATTCAATGATGTGGTAGACAATTTAGCGAACTACAAAGCCATGCACGGTTTGACATTGAACAATAGTACGCCATTAAGTTTATGGCATACTGCTATCTTACCAGGTATGAAATTGAACAAAGTTCAAAAACCAATTATCTGGGACGCGCCAGCAACTGTTTCACTTCCTGCAAATAAAAATGAATTAGCGTTTTATACAATTGAACAATTGGCTTTTTTAATTAAAAATAAAAAGATTAGCTCGCTTGAATTGACTCAATTCTTTATTGAGAGAATCAAAAAATACGGCGATACTTTACAGTGTGTGATTAGTCTTCAGGAAGATCTAGCATTTGCACAAGCGAAACAAGCAGATGCAGAAATTGCTGCTGGAAAATACAAAGGTCAATTACATGGTATCCCTTATGGCTTAAAGGATTTATTTGCTGTAAAAAATACCAAGACTACTTGGGGAGCCGCACCTTACCAAAATCAAATCATCCAAGAAGATGCATTTGTGTATGAAAAGATGAAAGCAGCAGGCGCTGTCTTGGTCGCTAAATTTACTTTAGGTGCATTGGCGATGGGCGACTATTGGTATGGAGGAAGAACAAAGAATCCATGGAACTTAAAAACTGGTTCTTCTGGTTCATCTGCAGGTTCAGCTTCAGCAACAGTTGCAGGATTGGTGCCATTTGCAATAGGAACTGAAACCTGGGGAAGCATAGTCTCTCCAGCAACAACCTGTGGTGCAACAGGACTTAGACCAACCTTTGGAAGTATTAGCCGATCAGGTGCGATGGCATTGAGTTATAGTTTAGATAAAGTGGGACCAATTACCCGTTCTGCCAATGATGCAGCCATTGTATTTCATTATTTGCATGGCACAGATGGTAAAGATGGATCTGCTGTTGATATGCCATTCAATTACGCCCCAAAAACAAATCTTAAAACGTATAAAATTGCTTACGCAAAAAACTATTTTGATAAAATCAAAGACACCAATCGTTCAGAGTTTGAAGTGTTGAAACAATTTAGAAAAATGGGCATTGAATTAATCCCAATTAATTTCCCAGATAGTGGTGTGTACCAATTCAATATTATGGATGTAGTTATCGGGGCTGAAGCTGGTGCTCAATTTGACGAGATGACACGTTCAGGATTAGATGATGCATTGACAAGACAAACAAAAAATGATTGGCCAAATTCATTTAGAACTTCTAGGTTTGTACCCGCTGTGGAATATATCAATGCCCAAAGACATAGGACCATATTGATGCAGAAAGTCAATGAGGTGATTGCACAATATGATGCTATTATTTGTCCGTCAAGGGGCGGCGGAAATCAATCGGCCATTACCAATTTAACGGGTCATCCTGTGGTTTGTGTGCCAACTGGATTAGATGCAAAATGGCAATTACCTACTGGTATTAGTTTTGTAGGAAGATTGTTTGACGAAGGCACCATTTTAAATATTGCACACCAATATCAAAAAGCAACTGGATGGGATGAAATGCATCCTACCATGTTCAAATAATATTAATACGATGAATGAAATTAAGAAAGTAGCGATTCAACAATTAGGGTATGGCTTTATACAAGAGCTACCAAAAGGCAAAGACGAATACTATTTGCGCAATCAACAAAATAGAAGTGGTATTCAGTATCGCTCTCTAACTGCATTAGAGATAGAAATTTTAGTACGTAATGGTAATTCAAGTGACGACTGGTCAAAGCTATTGGTATCCAATGCCTTTAATCCAGAGCTAGTTAAGAACTGTTCTTTTTTTGGATTGGTTCGTATCGGAAATTTAGAAACAACCTGTCTTTGCTTTAGTGATTTAACAGTGCCTGTTGGTTTGTATAATTCTACGATCATCAGTTCAGATTTTGGTAATAATGTAGCCATTCATAGTGTCAATTATTTGTCACATTATATTATTGGTGACGAAGTGATTATCAATAATGTCAATGAATTGGTGACAACCAACCATGCAAAATTTGGTAATGGTATTCTAAAAAAAGGCGAATCAGAGTCTGTAAGAATTTGGTTGGAGTTATGTAACGAAAATACAGGCCGAAAAGTCCTTCCATTTAATGGCATGACTACTGCAGATGCTTATTTATGGACAAGAAACAGGCATGACAAAATTTTACAAGATAAATTTATCGAATTAACCGAAAAGCAATTCGACAACAAACGAGGCTATTATGGAAAAATTGGCGACCGCACTGTTATTAAGAATTGTAGAATCATTAAAGATACTTGGATTGGTACAGATGCCTATTTAAAAGGTGCGAATAAAATAAAGAATATCACGATCAATTCTAATGAGGTTGCCAAAACACAAATTGGCGAAGGATCTGAATTGGTAAATGGAATTATTGGATACGGTTGTAGGGTATTCTATGGCATTAAAGCAGTTCGTTTTATTATGTCGGATTATTCTCAATTAAAATATGGCGCAAGATTGATTAACTCTTTCTTAGGACCCAATGCGACTATATCATGTTGTGAGGTGTTGAATTCTTTAATTTATCCAGCACATGAACAGCACCACAACAACTCCTTCCTTTGCGCAGCACTTGTGATGGGTCAAAGTAATATTGCTGCTGGTGCAACTTTAGGATCCAACCACAATAGCCGTGGGGCGGATGGTGAAGTGATCATGGGCAGAGGCTTCTGGCCGGGTTTATGCGTGAGCATTAAGCACAATTCTATTTTTCCAAGCTTCACCATTTTAAATAAAGGAGATTATAATTATGAATTGAATATTCCAATTCCTTTTTCTTTAATAAGTAATGACTATGTCAAAGACGAATTGGTGGTGATGCCAGGTTATTGGTTTTTATACAATTTTTACGCACTCGCTAGAAATGCTTGGAAATACCAAAACAGAGATAATAGAAAAAATATAGACCAATATTTTGAATACGACTATTTAGCACCCGATAGCGTCAATGAATTAATGCAAGGCAGGAATGTAATTGCAGTAGCAGTCGCAAAAGCACAATTATTAAAAGAAAAGAAGTCGATAACTATTGCCGAGGATCAATTGGTGCAATTAGGCTATAAAATCTTAAGAACAAAAACAAAAAAAGAAATTGATCAATTAGATGTTTTTGTTGATGGATTTGAAAATAGTAAGCGTAAAACTAGATTGATTAAATGTCATGATGCATTTGCGATGTTTGAAAAAATGATTTTCATGTATGGCATGGATCAATTGATGCTTAAATTAACACAACAAGGATTCAAGAATTTATCTACTAAGATTAAAGCAATCAAGACAACTGGTGTAGCCATTGAATGGAGTAATATTGGTGGACAGCTAATCCCAACTAAATCGGTTCAAACCATGTTACAGCAAATCAAAACTGATAAATTATATAGCTGGCAGGATGTACATGCGTTTTATCAAATGGAAACAGACAAGTACCTTGCCAAAAAGAATTTGCACGCACTTTACTGCCTAGAATCATTAGAAGGCCTATCCATTAGTGGATTGAGCAATAAAAAATTGAATGAATGGCTAGACCGTTATCAAGCCATTAAAGAAGAGGTGACACAAAAGATAAAAAGCTCCAGAGAAAAAGATTATACCAATCCATTTAGGAAAATGGTGTACGAAAATCAAGCCGAAATGGACGCCATTGTGGGTGACTTAAAAGACAATAGTTTTATTGAACAGCAGAACGCTGAGCAAATGCAATTAAATCAATTCATCATTGATTTCAAGCAAGCATTAAAGGCCAAATAGACTCATCCCAATACCAAGTTGCCATTGTCTTGTTTTCCACTTTGCTTGATCTTGCAATGCACTGATATCTTGAAGGCCAATCACGTATCTACCGTATACAAAAAAACCACCAAGGTTCACTTTAGCACCCCCAACAAAGGAAAACTCACCTTCTTTAAAAGCCAATTGCGCATTTTCTTTTCCGTCTTTCTTTTGATCAATGAGTATGCCATATTGAGGCCCTGCTTGTAAAAGTAATACAGGTAATGGTTTTATTTGAACCATTAAAGGAAGCATCAAGTAACTCAAATGATAGGTTTCTGGATTATATCTATTGTCTCCTAATACATCTGTTATTGATGGATTGGTAGATAATTTAGTTTGAGAAAGCAACACTTCTGGGACCAAACTTATTTTATCTGTCAATCCAACCTGAAAAGTCACCCCTCCATGATAGGATGCAGCATGTCGATCTACAGCTACTGAGTTCACACTTGTCAAATTTTGGCCTATTTTAATACCGATGCCTAATTTTTCCTGTGCGTTCGCAAAAAAACAAGTTGACAAGAAGGCAAATAAGAGTAATTTTTTCATAAAAAATATATTGTAGTAGAATGTAAATTTATAACGTGTAATTCTAAAATTTGTTACATATTATACTTGAATATTTATATATCCTACATTAATTCTAATAAAGTTATTTCTGGCATAATCCCTACCCTGCCTGGATAACCTAGAAATCCAAAGCCCCTGTTCACGTATAATTTTTGATCTCCTTGTTGGTACAATCCAGCCCATTGTTTATAGACCCATTGCACTGGACTCCATTTGAAATAAGGATTTTCTAAGCCAAACTGCATCCCATGTGTATGGCCAGATAACATCAGATCAACTTGAGGAAATTCAGGAATGACTTGAGCCTCCCAATGACTTGGATCATGACTCATTAATACAATGACATCATTTGGATCAACCCCTTCTAAGGCTTTATTCAATTGTCCATATTTAGGGAACCTAGCTTTTGCACCCCAGTTTTCGATACCCACTAATTTTATTTTTGCACCTCCCTTTTCGATGGTGACATGTTCGTTCATTAATAATTTCCATCCCATGGATGCATGCACCGCTTTCAATGCCTCTAAATTTGCTACTTTAGCTTCTTTAGTAGGCCATTGCACATAATCTCCATAATCGTGGTTACCTAATGTACTAAACACCCCTTTTGGTGCGGACAATTGACCAAAGATAGGGCTCCAGTCTTGCATTTCTGTTGCTTTATCGTTCACTAGATCTCCTGTAAAAAGAATTACGTCTGCTCCTTGTTTTTGAATTAAATCAATCCCTTTTTGTACTGCTTCTTTTTCCTTTAAACTACCACTATGGATATCACTGATATGAATAATTTTAAAGCCCTTAAAAGCCGCAGGCAAATTTTTAATGGCTACTTTTTTATGTAGTAATTGGTATTTGTATTTATTTCCAAAACCATACAACAATGAAAAAAATAAGGATGAGGAAATACCTACACCAAGCCAATTTAAAAATGCAGATCTAGGGATCCCCTGTTCTGTATTCATAAATTTTGCACCAGCTGTCGAAGCCATCTGTCCGATGGTCCAAAAAGCACCCCTCCTTACATCATCCACCAAAAAGAATAAGACAAGGGTAATTTGGGCAATCACCCACCCTATCCCAATCGAAAAAATATATTGTCTAAAATAGGGATTCACAATAAATGGGAATAGCATAAATGCCCCCAAACTAGCAATACATAAAAACCAATAGCCATAAGTTACCGCATTTTTTATACCAACACTTGCTCCATTTAGCATGCTTTTTAATACATGAAAGATGTAAAAATCAATCAAAATCAAGAAAGTTATGAGGACGAATACAAAAACTGGGTTCTTCATAGTACAGATTAAGGTGCAAAATTAAGCCTAATTGTTGCTATTTATGCCGTATTTTTGAGCAAATTAAGGAGGCTTTTTATATGGCAAGAATTATTGGTATAGCAAATCAAAAAGGAGGCGTGGGTAAAACCACTTCGGCAATCAATATTGCTGCAAGTTTGGCTGTTTTAGAATACAGAACATTGTTAATTGATGCTGATCCTCAGGCAAATAGCACTACTGGGGTAGGTTTTGACCTTCATAATATCACAACCAGCCTTTATGATGCGATGATCAATGGCACGCCATTGTCGGATGTCGTTTTAAAAACAGAAATTCCACATCTAGATCTTATCCCTTCTCACATAGACTTAGTTGGTGCAGAAATCGAATTGGTGAATTTCCCTAACAGAGAAAATGTCTTAAAAAATTTAATCGCTGCTATAGACGACCAATATGATTTTATCATCATTGACTGCTTGCCTTCTTTAGGATTAATCACAGTGAATGCATTAGTGGCATCCAATAGTGTAATTGTGCCAGTTCAATGTGAATTTTTTGCATTGGAGGGTTTAGGAAAATTATTGAACACCATTAAAATAGTCCAAAGCAGACTCAATCCAGATTTACAGATCGAAGGTATTTTAATGACCATGTATGATGGTCGACTTAGATTAAGCAATCAAGTAGTGAGTGAAGTACGAAAGCATTTTGATGAAATGGTCTTCTCTACAATTATACATCGCAATACAAGATTGAGTGAAGCGCCAAGTGTAGGTAAACCAGTTATCTTATATGATGCAGATAGTAAGGGTACCGTGAACTATTTAAATTTAGCGAAAGAAATTTTACAGAAAAATGGCATGACTAAAATGAGTAATGCCGAGCGTATAATAGATTAGTACTATGAGTAAAAGCACACCTAACAAAGATTTAATTGGTAAAGGGCTACGTTCTTTATTGCAGAATATGGATGCAGATTTTAAAAATCCTGCAGGCAATGTTCAACCTGCTGCCATCGAAAAAGCAATCGCAATCAATAGAATTGCATTGACAAATATTATTGTCAATCCTAAGAATCCAAGAAAAGATTTTGACGAAAAAGCTTTACAAGAATTGGCTCAGTCTTTAAAGATGCATGACTTGATCCAACCTATTACAGTTGCGCAATTAACCAATGGAAAATTCCAATTGATTGCAGGAGAAAGAAGATTCCGTGCTGCAAAAATTGCTGGTTTAACAGATGTCCCAGCGTACATCAGATTAGGGAACGATAAAGAATTATTAGAACTGGCTTTATTAGAGAACTTACAAAGAGTAGACTTAAACGAGATCGAAGTGGCTTTGAGTTATCAAAGAATGATGGACGAGCTCAATTATACCCAAGAACAAGTAGCAGAACGTATGGGTAAAGACCGTTCTACTGTGTCCAACTATATCCGCTTATTAGAATTACCCCCTGCTATTCAAGCAGCATTAAGAAACGGAAGCTTAAGTGTGAGTTTAGCAAAATTATTAATTGGGAAAGAGGTAGATAAGCAACTCTTTTTGTTAAAAGAAATTATTGAAAAAGGATTGACTGTTCGTCAAACAGAAGCTTTAATCAAAAATCTGACATCAACACCTGGATCAAAAAATACATCCAACCTTGGCAATACCAATCAACTCTCGCCTGTTTACCAAAGATTGGAAAATAAATTGAAGGACCATTTTGGCACCCATGTACAATTACAGCATCAAAAAAATGGATCTGGTAAAATTACCATTAGCTACAATGATTTAAATGCTTTGAATAAGGTCCTTGAAGCAATGCAAGTAACAATTAGTTAGATGAAAGGCTTCCTTACCATATTGTTTTTGTTGTGTCTACAACAAACCTTGTGGGCGCAAGATAGCACTATCATTGATCTACAACATTCCCCAAAAAAAGCAACCAAAAGATCTGCTATCCTACCTGGATTGGGTCAAGCATATAATAAACAATATTGGAAAATACCATTGGTATACGGGGTGCTTGCTGTGCCTGTTGCGACTTATGCGTACAATACCGATTTATATACAAAGACAAAGTTTGCCTATGAAGCAAGAATTCAAGAAGCAAATGGAGACAATTCAAATGTGATTAAGATTGATCCAACTTTAAAAAATTTAAGTGCTGGGTCGCTTCAGAGTTACAGAAATATATTTAGAAAAAATAGAGACTACTCCATTATGTGGTTTATCATTGCATGGGGCATCAACGTGGTGGACGCTTCTGTTTCTGGACATTTGAAAGAATTTGATGTAAGCAATAATTTAACTGTGAAGATGGCGCCCATGAAATCCGATGCATATCAACAAGCTGGCTTATCTTTACAATTCAACTGGAAGTACACAAAATAATTTTGCAAATTGATTCAATAGACAAGATGTCTTTGAAAACTTAAATAGTATTAAAACATACAATGATGAAAAAATTATTCTTTATCCTAGCTTTATTAGTTACGCTACAAGTACAAGCTCAAAAACTAATTGGTGGAAACAATATCATCAAGGGTAATTTAACGAGTTTTGCTTTAAAAAATTATCAAGTGACGTACGAAAGAAGTTTGAATCGTTTTATGTCTCTTTCGGCTAGTTATCGTTATATGCCAAAAGGGGGACTTCCATTACAATCGACTGTAAAAAAATACATAGACAATTCAGCCATTAATTATGATTTATTTCAAATGGGAAACAATGCCTTGACATTTGAAGGTAGATTTTATTTAGGCTTACAAAAAATGTCCGGCTTTTATATTGCACCCTATGCTCGATTTGCCAATTTTGATTTAAGTGTGCCAATAGCATACACCTATACACCTGATGCAACAGTTGGTGCTATCATTGGCAATGCACCAATTACAAAAACCGCTAATTTAAATGGTATAATCAAGTCTAGTAGTTATGGTGCATATATTGGGATGCAAAAACAATTGCTTACAAAATTGGTGCTTGATATCTGGTTCATTGGAGGGCACTATGGTAGTTCAAATGGTGCTTTAAATTTTGCTGCGCCAGAAACATTACCGACACAAGCAGTTGTTGCACTTCAAAAAACATTGGACGATACCAAATTGAATCCATTTGAGTTAACTTCTAAGGTGACCCAAAATGGCGCAACCGCAGACATGAAAGGCCCTTGGGCAGGATTCAGAGGCTTAGGTATTAGCTTGGGATTACGCTTTTAAGTAAACAATACTTGATTCATTTTTCTTTAACTTTGTTCCTGCAAAACGCTCCTTATGATACCTCACTATTTACAAGATTTATTCAAAGCACAATCTTACGATCCTAACAATTTTTTCTTAATCGCTGGGCCATGTGTGGTGGAAGATGAGGCTTTGGTCATGGAGATTGGACACAAGGTTTCTACGATCTGTAAGAATTTAGGTATTCCATATGTGTTTAAGGCAAGCTACAGAAAAGCCAATCGCACTAGTGCGAATTCGTTTACGGGCATTGGGGATGATACTGGAATGGAATTGATCAAAAAAGTTGGTGCTACCTACAATGTACCCACTACATCCGATATTCATGCGCACGAAGAAGCTGCGATTGCTGCGCAGTATATTGATATATTACAAATTCCTGCCTTTCTTTGTCGTCAAACCGATTTATTAGTGGCAGCTGCTCGAACAGGAAAAATTGTAAATGTCAAAAAAGGACAATTCTTAAGTGGTGCATCTATGAAGTTTGCTGTAGATAAAATTAAATTAGCAGGCAACGAAAAAGTCATGTTAACCGAAAGAGGCAATACATTTGGCTACCAAGACTTAGTGGTAGATTACAGAAATATCCCTGCCATGGCCGAAAACAATGTGCCTGTGATTATGGATTGTACGCATTCTTTGCAACAACCTAATCAAACATCTGGCAACACTGGAGGTAATCCAAGTTTAATTGAAACGATTGCGAAAGCAGCTATTGCAACAGGCGCAGACGGATTGTTTATTGAAACACATCCTAACCCAGCCAATGCAAAAAGTGATGGCGCGAATATGTTGAGATTGGAAATATTGGAACCGTTATTAGAGAAATTAGTACGCTTACGAAAAGCAGTTTTATAATAACTGCGAAATAGCCTGTTATGTACCTAGTATTTTAAAGGATTGCGCTTTCCTAAAAGGATATAGTGCTTCATGCTTCTCCAGAATGCCAATACCATATAAATGATCACCGGAGATCCGAAGGTTAAAAAGGAGATATAAATAAACCAGGTTCTTATTTTAGAACTAGCAATACCCAATCGCTCCCCGATGGCAGAACAAACGCCAAAAGCGTGTAATTCTAGAAAATCTCTTAGTTTTTGCATTTTCAATAGTTTAAGCGATAACCAAATCTAGCTAAAAAAGTGGACATAAAGTGCATTTTTTGATTGCGCCGAGGGTCATTTTCGCTTACCTTTGCATCAGTTTTAACACCTAAAATTGACAACTATGGCTTTTGATATCGACATGATCAAAAAATTGTATGCTGAAATGCCAGCAAAAGTAGAAGCAGCTCGTAAAATGTTGGGCCGACCTTTAACTTTATCAGAGAAAATTTTATTCTCTCATTTACATAGTGACCAAAAATTAGAAGGCTTCGAAAGAGGTGGTTCTTATGTTGATTTTGCACCAGATCGTGTAGCGATGCAAGATGCGACAGCGCAAATGGCTTTGTTACAATTTATGC
>JACCDX010393806.1_pt1 | contig 29873 bp, 26 predicted proteins | sample 7449681 | NCBI WGS metagenome assembly JACCDX01 (sample SAMN15323450, study PRJNA562643) | freshwater metagenome | isolation source: river surface water | place: USA:Blue River Watershed | collected 2017-08-18
CCCGAAAATAAGCAATGAACCAAAATAATAATTGACATATTATTATAGTTTTAATATATATTCATGGTTTTTAACAATCAAGGCCGATATAACCAAACCATGTATAATAACCACGCCCGCACAACCCTTGCCCGCCATGGTATATTGGCCAAACCCCACAATAAAAATGGGGGTGGGGTGTGATAGATTTAAAAAATAATGGATATGTTTTACAAAACCACATTTGGGTGAACCCTGAAAGCGATAAATTTAATTATAGCGATGGTGATGAAGTTGAAAATAGAATAGCAAAAATTATAAATGAAGCGAATGATTTGTCAAGCTTGTCGGACGAATTGGAACTGCAAATTAATGATTGGCCAAGCCTGTATTATTTAGATAAAAGACGCGGAAATTTGATTAGACCATTTAAGGATAATTTTAAAAATAAAAAAATATTAGAGGTTGGGGCGGGTTGCGGTTCAGTAACCCGTGTATTGGGTGAAATAGGCGCAGAAGTTTTGGCATTAGAGGGTTCAAAGCGAAGGGCCCAAATATGCAAATCGCGTTGCCGTGATTTGCACAATGTTGATGTAATTTGTGAAAATATCAATAATTTTCAATGCGATATTACATTTGATTATATTGTAATGGTTGGTGTATTTGAATATGCAAATTTGTTTATTACCAATACAAATAATGCGCAAAATACTATGCTGGAAAAATGCAAAAAAATGTTAAATAAAAATGGCCAAATAATAATTGCCATTGAAAACAAGTTAGGAATAAAATATTTTGCCGGGGCCAAGGAGGATCATTTAAGTGCCCATTCGCTTGGTATAGAGGGAAGATATAATAATAGAACGGTCAGAACATTTAGCAAGTTGGAATTAACCAATATTTTAAAAATGGCAGGGTTTGAATATTGTAGTTTTTTTGCGCCATTTCCTGATTATAAAACACCTAATACTATAATTTCAGAACAAGGATTCGCCAATGAATTATTTGATACGAATAGCTTGGTAATAAATAGTTTTAGAAAAGATTATCAATTACCCCGCACATTAAATTTTTCCCCAGAATTATGTTGGGATAGTATAGAAAAAGAACAAATTCAAATGAATTTTGCCAATTCGTTTTTAATATTTGCCGGCCAAACACCCATTGATAATAATATATTGGCGGCGCATTATTCGGTAAATGGCCGTAAAAACGAATTTGCCAAGGAAAAGATTTTTTATGAATTGGGCGGTAAAATTAATGTCAGCGCGCAAATTTTGGGCACCACAAAAAATAATAATTCAAATATTAACCATCGGGTAATCCCGCATGAACAATACGAATATGGCGCAAATTATGCTGATTATTTGTATTATTATTATATGCGCGAAGCGGATAATTTTGAAGTTTTTTGTATGGAATTTGCAAAATTTTATAATTTTTTATTGGGTAAATGCCAATTAAGTGCCCAAGAGATTAATGAAAATACCAAAATTGATGGAAGTTTTTTTGATTTTACCATATTTAATACAATTAAAAATGAAAATCATTTTTCAATAATTGACCAAGAATGGGAATATAAATACGAAATTCCCTTATTTTATGTATTATACCGCTCTGTATCGTATTTTATTGCCCGTATTGGTTACCACGGGAAGCCAATGGGTGTAGAAAATAATTATGAATTTATAAAAAAATTATATGAATATTGTGGTTTAAACGTTTCGTTTGAAAATTGCGTTATGTTTCAACAATTAGAAAATACCATACAAAATTTTATTTCGGTTGCCAAGCGCGATTTAAATTTTGAATTGCATACCCATACAGGCGAATATATAGTTTATAATATGTATAATACATTACAGGGTGCGCATAACGAATTACAGGGTTCGTATAACCAATTGCAAGCGGAACATAACCAATTGCAAACCCACCCTAGTGAATTACCAAAAAATAACAATTTACAAAATGAATATAATATTTTATTGCAAAATTATAACAAAATATTAGAATCTAAATCATGGCGCATTACCCGCCCGTTGCGGGTGTTTATGCGTTTATTACGGGGGCAACCATTAAAATGAAAAATGAAAATATTCATATTTTTACATCATGTGCCCTGAATTATTTACCCAAGGCCGAATTATTATTTAACAGCATTCGCCAATACCACCCCAATTGGGTGATTAACTTGGCATTGGGTGATAAATATGATAATAAAAACCCCATTAATAACCCAAATATAGATAATATATTAATTGCAGAAAATTTGAATATACCGCACTTTAATCAATTTGCATTTCGCCATAGATTGGTTGAATTTTGCACGGCAATAAAACCATTTGCATTAATTAAAATTTTTGAAACCACAAATGCCGATATTGTTATTTATTTTGACCCCGATATGGTTTTATTTTCGGAATGTTCAGAATTAATTAAGGAATTAGATAATAGTAATATAATATTAACCCCCCATTTAACCGAACCGGCAACGTTACAGCGCAATATAAAGGATGGCGAAATTTCGTCATTAAAACATGGGGCATATAATTTGGGCTTTATTGGTTTAAAACGCAGTAATGAAACAATGAAATTTTTAAAATGGTGGGCCGCAAGGTTAGAAAAATATTGTATTGACGACATACCAAATGGTCTATTTACCGACCAAAAATGGGTTGACCTTGCCCCCAGTTTTTTTGATGGCATTAAAATATTGCGTTCCCCGCGTTTTAATGTGGCTTTATGGAATATAGATAACCGCACAATTAACAAAACCAATAACAATTATTTGGTTAATGGCGCACCATTGGGTTTTTACCATTTTTCGGGTTTTGATAAAAACGTGCAACATTGGATGTTTAATAAAAACGAATTGCCCCAAAATAATGCGATAGTTGAAATTTTGCAATGGTATAGCACAGAAATGGTTAACCGCAAATATTTACCAATAGAATGGGGTTATGATAAATATAATAATGGCCAAAAAATTGAACAATGGCACCGTGATTTATATATTAAACACAGCGATTTACAGCAGGCGTTTGAAAACCCGTTTCAAAGCAACCAATTATTAAAATGGATAAATGACACAGAAATAAATAAAAACAATAATATTCAATATAAGAAACGGAATTTAATAATTGAACGGCTATTTTATAAATCAGCTTATCAAAATTATTCGGTTTTCAGAAATTATTTTTTTTATTACATGCATAAATTTCATTATTGGCTTAAAATGCATAAAATGCAAAATTATATTGGCAATGTATTAAATAAAAATATTGCAACGAAAATAGATTATGTGCAATATGGTAATTCATTTATTGAAAATAGCAAAAAATGTAATATATATAAAAAACAAATAATTGAAAAAAATGAATTATTGCAATTAAATAATTATAATAGCATGGTTTTTCAAAATATCTTTCCCATGAAATGCGGGGCAGATTTACAAATAGCCAAACAAACTTACCCCAAAATATCGGTTATTATGCGAACCATAGGAAACCGCAATAAAATATTACAACAGGCAATTTATTCGGTGCAATGCCAAATTTACCCCAATATTGAAATTATTTTGGTTGAAAATGGCGGTAATTCGCTGAAAAATTGGGTGGGGTTAAATAATGATAACTGCAAATTTAAAATTCAATATTTTTCATTGCCACAAAAAAACAGGTCAACGGCCGGTAATGTGGGGTTGCAGGGGGCCAATGGTGAATTTTGTATTTTTTTAGATGACGATGATGTATTTTTACCAAATCATTTATTAAATTTATATAATAATTTAAATAATAATATGGCGGTGGCCAATCTGGCTTATTCAATGGCATCGCATATTCAAGATGATATTTGTTATGGTGAACGCCCCCCCATCATTGAACCGGTTTTTATAAATAATTTTATTCATAAAAATTTGCCCAATTTGCATTCGGTAAATTTGTTTCCCATTCAAACATTATTATTTCACAAAACGTTATTTTTAAAATATGGCGGCATGAACGAAGAATTGGATGCGATGGAGGATTGGGTTTTATGGTTTAAATATTTTTCAAAACATAATATTTCAATGGTTAATAATGCAACTTCATTTTACCGCGTTCCATCGGATGCAGGCGAAAAGCAAGCGCGCATTAATAACCACCAAAAATTTCAAAATTTGGTTAATATGGAAATGCAAAAAATTATAATTGATAATGCTTCCGATAACCTAAAGCAGATTCGTTGAGGTTAATATGTTAAAAATCCAGACGTTAAAATACAAAGAAAATATTTTATTAATATGTGCAATATTGCCCGCATTAATTTATATCGCCATAATTTTTTATTCAACCAAATATTCATTTGCTTGGACAGATGAATATTGTTATATTTCTACTATAATATCCCAAAACTATAATTTTATTGACTATATAATATACTATTATAAACACTGGACGTTCACCTATACCACATATATTGCAACATATTTACAATATATGTTTGCAAATTCACTGAATATGGAATATAGACAATTGAATTCTATTGTAATTGTAATCATTACAATTTATTCAATCTATACAAATTATACTTTTATCCGATTGTTTTTTTCTGAAAAAAATAATAAATTACTTTTTTTAACATTATCACTTTATTTCTTTATTATAAATTTCGGGTTAAATACAAGTATTTTGGAATCTTATTATTATGTGCAAGGCAATACTGCCGGAGGTTTCTTAGCGTTTTCAGTTATTTTACATGCAACGACAATGTTGTATAAATTAATAGTAAACGGCAATTTTAAATATTTAGATTTTATAAAATTTTTAATTTTTTCAATTGCCATCAATGGCTTTCATTTAATTTGGCCTTTGACATTTATGTTAGTTGCAACAATGTTAATTTTATATAATTATAAATTTTCATTAAAAAATTATAAACTACTTTTATGCTTAGGAAGTATTTATTTATTAATTTTTATTTTTTCTGTAATAAGCCCGGGAAGTTTTGAAAGATATTTTACTGAACATTCAAGAGGTAACTTTAAAGGTGCTTTAAATTTCTTTGACTTGCAAATATTTTATATTGGTTATTTAAAGTTTTATATTAAAAATTGGCCGATTTTATTAGGTATTTTAATATTTGCAATTTATATTTCCAATTCAATTAAATTAAAATATTTAAATCATATTTCAATTGCCTTTCTATTGTCTTTTCCTATTATTGTTTTAATTTATTTTACAATAACTGGATTAATTCCAGAAAGCCGTCATACATCGGCATTAATGATTGCATTCAACTTTTTTTTAACTTTAATGATGATTAGTTTGGTGTCCCATTTTTTTAATGAGAAATTTAATATTAGTTTTGACAGACGTTATAATTTAATAATATTGGTTATTTCTTGCATTTTGTTTGTTAATTCACATATTCAGAAAAGATTTTTTATTGAACTATTTGAGAATGCGCCTCCCTATTATAAATCTCAAATTGAAAGAGAAAATTATATTAAAGAACAACAAGGATTAAATACTGGTTTAGTAAAATTAAATAAATTTCCTAAAAACCAAGAATGGTATCCGGTTTTTCGCGGTACAGATGTAACCCCTGATAAGGATAATTGGGTAAATTCATGCTTTGCAAGTGCTAATAAACTGGGTAATGTTATTATACGCGATGAATAAGGATATTAATTTGGTTGATAAAATTTGCAATATTATGAATTATAAATTGGGTTATGAATTTGCCCCAAAGGATAATACACATAATACATACAGGGTAGGTTTCCCAAAAAATTACACATTTTATTTTTGCCAAATAAACAAATAGTTGACATTAATGCCGGATTGGGGTTAACAATTGATAGGATAATAAAGCATGACAAATATTGAAATAACCATTGCAATTCCCTGTTATAACGAGCAAGGAAATTTGAATGAATTAATCAACCGCATTGAAAAAACAATGCTTAGGTTGGAATTAACATATCAAATTGTAATTGTTAATGATGCCTCAACCGATGATAGCCTGAATATCCTCAATAATCACCCGTGCAAATATTTAAAAATTATAAATAACCAAATTAATTTGGGTTTGTCGGAAACTTTAAAAAAGGCAATTAATAATTCCAGCGGTAATTACATTTGCATTATGGATGCTGATTTACAAAACCAACCCGAGGATATTTACCGGTTATATAAAACAATAATTTTATATAATACCGATATTGTTCAGGGTTACCGCAGTTCGGTTGGCCGGTTAAGGGAGTCACGTTATTTATTGTCTAAGGGTTTAAATTTTATATTAAATTTTTTATTTAATGTTAATTTACAGGATGTTAAGTCTGGCTTTATTATTGCCCGCAACCCCATTTTAAAGGATTTAACCCGCACCAGAAATAATTATAGATACTGGCATACCTTCCCCATGGTTATTGCCAAAAAACGCAATTATACATACCGCGAAATTGAAACTATTTTTTTGGACCGAAAGGTCGGCCAAAGTTTTATAAAAAAATTCCCAATATATTTAATATTATTGGTTTTAATTGATATTTTTAAGGCATTTTTTGAATTTAATATTCAAAGTGATTACGATAATACACTGCACAAATTTGTTAAAAACAAACATATAACCCCAAAACCAACTTTTGGGCGTTTGCGAAGTTATTATTTCAAATTTTATGCCTATACTATGCCCCTGCATGGTTGGTTAATTGGCCGTAATATTTACCGGTATTTTAATGACCTTGATAAAGTTCAATGGCTATCGCGCGCCCAAATGATTGAATTGCAAAATTTAAAATTACAAAATATGATAAATCATTGTTATTACCACGTGCCATATTACCGCGAAATGATGGATAAACATAAATTAAAACCAAACGACATTAAAACATACCAAGATTTGCTTAAATTACCCTTATTAGATAAAACAATTATCAGGGAAAATTTATATAGCGGAATGCTTTCAGATAATTACAATAAAAGGGAAATTTTGAAAATTAGCACTTCGGGTTCAACCGGCACACCATTTGTATGTTATGCCGACAAATTTCAATTGGAAATGCGCTGGGCGACCACCCTGCGCGGGCAAACTTGGACCGGCTATAAATTTGGCGATAAATGCGCCCGTTTATGGCACCAAACTATTGGTATGTCGGCCGTGCAAATTATTAAGGAATTTATTGACGCTTTTTTAACCCGCCGTATTTTTATACCGGCATATGAACTTTCTAACAAAAATTTAACCAAATATATGGATAAATTATTTAATTATAAACCGGTATTGGTTGATGGTTATGCCGAAAGTTTTAATTTTTTGGCCCAATATGTTGAAAAATATAATATACAGCCATTTACGCCCAAGGGCATTATTTCATCGGCCCAAATTTTACCCAAAAAAAGCCGTGAAGTGATAGAGGCCAAATTTCAATGCAAAGTATATGATAAATATGGTAGCCGTGAATTTTCGGGTATTGCATATCAATCATCTGCGCAATATGGCCATTTGGTTAATAGCGAAAGTTACATTGTGGAAATTTTAAAAAATGGCGAACCTGCCAAACCCGGCGAAATGGGCGAGGTGGTTATTACCGATTTGAATAATAAATGTATGCCATTTATTCGTTACCGCGTGGGCGATTTGGCGGTTGCACATGAATTTACCGAACAATCACCCTGTGGGCGTGGAATGCAAATTATAGGCGATATAGAGGGGCGCGTGCAGGCAGTAATATTTGCCAAAAATGGCAATTATATACCGGGAACTTTTTTTGCCCATTATTTTAAGGAACATATTCATCTGGTCGCGCAATATCAGGTTGTGCAAAATATATTGGACGAGGTGGATATAAAAATTATAAAAGGCGAACGATTTGATGCCAACCAATTTAATCAATTAATTGATGGCTTACGCCATTATTTGGGCGGGAACATGACCATTAATATAATATTTGTAGACGAAATACCACTTGGCAGAACAGGCAAGCGGCAAGGTGCCATTTCTAATATTCAATTTGATTTTCAAAAATTGGAACAATAACATGAATAATAAAGATAATTGGAACCAACATTGGATTGAAAGCCATGAAATGATTGAAATTAACCCCGCAAGTATTTATAGGTTTCAAAAAATTGCCTATTTTGTTGGGCGATACATAATGGATAGTTCGTTGGTCATAGATTTTGGTTCCGGGCAGGGTGATAATATTCAATTATTAAACCAACATTTCCCCAATAATTTGTATTATGGTTTGGAATATGCGCAATCGGGGGTGAATATTGCCCAAAATAAAATACCCAATGCCAAATTTTTTCAGGCCGATTTAATAAAAAATACCCCCATAATAACCGAATTATTGGGCAAGGGCGATATCTGTATTTGCAGTGAAGTTTTGGAACATGTAGACAACCCCGAAATTATGGTGAAAAATTTCCACCAATATATGCAACACGGGGCCAAAATAATAGTTACCGTGCCGGGCGGGTTAATGAATAAATTTGAAAAACATATTGGCCACCGCAAACATTACACCAAAAACGAATTGGAATTATTATTAAGCCAAAACGGGTTTAAAATAATCAAAACTTACCGCATGGGCTTTCCGTTTCATAATATTTATAAATTATTGGCGTGGTTGCGGGGCGATAAAATTATAAACGATGGCACGCAAAAACCATCAACTTTATTCAAATTAATATTCAAAATATTTAATATTTTGTATAAATTCAATTTAAACGACTCCCCGTGGGGTTGGCAATTATTAACCATAGCCGAACGCGAATAACATGGACTATTTTCTTATTTTTGCCATAATTGCATTGAATGTAAGTGCCAATTTTTTTATGAAATGTATGGCCAATTTGCCGGGGCAATTTGTGTATAAATTATTTACATGGTATGGCGTGGGGGCGGTGGCGTGCTTTGGCGGGGCGTTTGTAATTTATATTTTGGCATTGCAACGGGTGCCGTTGCATATTGCCCAATCGTTCTTGGCCATGCAATATGGCTTGGTTATGCTAATGGCTTATTTTTATTTTAACGAACAAATTACCAATATGCAATGGGTGGGCTTTGGTTTAATGGTTATTGGCCTGTTTTTTATTTCGTTTTTTAAGGGGTAAATGATTATTTTGGTGGGGTAATACCCAAATTATATAATGTTAATGGGTTAAAATCAATATCGCCCGGCCACCAAATTGTGCCATTTTTTATACTTACCTGTTTGAATATGTGGGTGTTGTTTATGCGGTTAAATGGGGCAATATGCAAATATTTTTGCATATTAAATATTTTTTCTTCGCCATTGTTGAATGTTAGCAACAAAACAAAATTGTCTAATGGCTTGACATTAACAATATCAAATAATGGGTTTGGGTTCATTTTATCCTCCCCTATTGTTTAAATTTTGGATCATCAGGGTTTTGGTTAAATAATTGTAACATAATTACAATTCCAAAACCCGAAGCCACTATGCCAATTAAAGTCCATGCAAAAGTGCTCATTTAAGGTATCCGTTTCTTATTTGGTTATTTGTTTTTTGTATCATCGGGGTTACCGTTGAAATAACGCAACGCCAAATATATAAGTATGATAGACGCAAAATTTCCTATTAATATCCATGTGAATGGTGTCATTTTTTGCCGTCCTCGGGCCGGCCGTTAAGATAATAAGCCATGGCCACCACCCCAACGCTTGAAACCATTATGCCAATTAATGTCCATGCAAAAGTGCTCATTTTATCAGCCACCCCTATTGTCTATATTTAGGGTCATCAGGGTTTTGGTTAAATAATTGTAACATAAGCACAATTCCAAAACCCGAAGCCACTATGCCAATTAAAGTCCATGCAAAAGTGCTCATTTTATATATCTCCTTATCATAAGTGCAATTGTAATTGTTAATGGTATAACAAAAAATAACATGGTATACTCATACAGCTTAATTAAAAAATAATCAAAACTGGCCGAAGTGAATGCCACAACCGCCACAACGCACAACCCGTCAAACACGCGGGCCATGCCCTCTATTTGATTATTATTTAACCTCATATTGCCATTATACAATAATTTATTGTATATTCAAGCGTATTTAACACCCAAAATGCATAAAAATAATCATTATTTGGTTTGCATTAACCCTTGGCCAGCATAACTTCGGCTTCGCCCTCTATGACCAATGTTTCACCAACCCACGCGGTGGTTTTCAGGGTCGCGCGGTTTTTTTCGGTATTAATCGCTATCACCTCGACGCGGGCTTCAACCTCGTCATTAATGCGCACGGGGGCCTTAAAACGTAGGGTTTGGCCCAAATATATTGACCCTTCGCCCGGTAATTGTGTGCCCAAAATGGCCGAAAAAAAGCTGGCCGATAACATTCCATGGGCTATTCGGCCCTTGAAAGGGGTGGTTTGCGCAAATGATTCGTCAAAATGCACCGGGTTAAAATCGCCCGAAACATCGCCAAACAATTGTATTGCCTTGGCATCCACCACCGATTTTTTGCTGGCGGTTTGCCCGATTTGTAATTGGTTAATTGTATATTTTGCCATTTTCTTTCCTTTGGTTTAAACTTGCCAATAAAATAATATATTTTTTTGTGCAATGCAACATAAAAATAACCGCTTCGGTGATTTAAAAACTTGCTTTTTGTGGCGATTGCGTTATATTTGCGTTCATGGTAGCAAATTATCTTGATTTTGAAGCCCCCTTGGCCGTTTTACAAAGCCAAATTGACGCATTGCGCAATAATTCCAGCTTAAAGGCATCGTCAATTGTTAAGCAATTGGATAAATTGGAACAGGAAGCATTCAAGGAATTGGAAAAAATTTACAAAAACCTGACTCCTTGGCAAAAGGTGCAGGTGGCGCGCCATACTGACCGCCCACGTTCATTACAATTTGTGGAAAATATATTTACCGATATAATTTGGTTATCGGGTGATAGGGTATTTGGCGAGGATGCGGCCATGCCCACTTGTTTAGCCCGCCTGAATGGCCAGCCGGTGGTGGTTATCAGCCAAGAACGCGGCAAGGACACCCAAACCCGCATTAAACATAATTTTGGCATGGCCAAGCCCGAGGGATACCGCAAGGCCCAACGATTAATGAAGTTGGCCGACCGCTTTCAATTGCCAATAATAACATTCATAGACACGCCCGGTGCATACCCCGGTGTTCAGGCCGAGGAACGCGGACAGGCCGAGGCCATAGCCAAAACCATGGAGGTTTCGTGCGAGGTTGCAGTGCCAATGATAGCGGTTGTGATAGGCGAGGGCGGTTCGGGCGGGGCAATTGCCATTGGCTTGGCCAACCGCGTTTATATGTTGGAACATGCGGTTTATTCGGTCATCTCGCCCGAGGGGTGCGCATCTATTTTATGGCGCACCGCCGATGCGGCCGAAACGGCGGCCAATGCCTTAAAAATTACCGCACAGGACTTAATTAAGTTAAAAATTATAGATGCCATAATTTCAGAACCGATAGGCGGAGCCCACCGCGACCCCGAAGTGGTGTATAATAACACACGTGATATGTTAACCCGCGCTTTGGACGAATTTAAAACCATGCCCCCCGACCAAATTTTGCAAAACCGGTTAAGCAAATTTGCCCAAATGGCCGGTTAAGATTATTGGCCATGAAACAGGAATTAAAGGCATTATTAATTACCGCATTGGGGGTTATGATTTTAACCCCCGATAGCTTATTTATTAAATTATCAGGTCAAGACAGCTTTACCGTGACATTTTACCGCCATATTTCGCAATTTGCCTTGGTTTTTGCAGTAAGTATGTGGCAGATGCGTAAGGTTAAGGGCGGTATGTTTGGGCAATTTCGCCATGATTTTAAAATGATGTATCCCGTTTTGTTTTTTTACCCGTTGGGTTCGTTGGGTTTTGTGCTGGGCACCTTGCATAATTCGGTGGCTTCCAATTTAATAATTATAGCATCTTCGCCCTTAATTGGGGCTATAATGGCGGTATTATTTTTGGGTATTCGCATTCGCACCGCCAATTGGGTGGCAATTATTGGGGTTTTGTTGGGCGTGGGTATAGTCATGCAGGACGATTTTATGCGTGGCGATTTTTGGGGTTCCATGGCTTCGTTATTATGTGCGGTTAATTTGGCGGCATTTTACAATTTTTTACGGGCCAAGCCTAATATTAACATTACATTAACCATTTCGTTAAGTTCATTGGTTACCGCTTTGATTGTTGTGCCATTTATGGATTTCACCAAGGTTATACCCAACGATTCCATGGCGATAATGTTATTTAATGGGGCGGTTATATGCGGGGTTAGCTTTTATTTAACATCGTTAATGGCCAAATATTTATCGCCCGAGGAAACATTATTATTATATTTGTTGGAAACCCTGTTTGGGCCGGTGTGGGTGTGGGTATTTTTGGGCGACCAGCCCAACGACCAAATATTATTGGGTGGTGTTGTGGTGGTATTTATGGTCAGTTTATGGGCGGCAATGAAATATCGCCAAAGCAAATCAACCAAAGATTATGTTTGATGATTATGACGAATTGATAAAACAACCATTGCTGGTATGGTCAGCGGTGATGGCGATAGCATTTATATTATTTATGCGGTTTAAAAACAAATTACAGGTGCAAAAATTTGAAACCGCGCGTATTTTAATAATATTAATGCCCTGTTTAATTGGGTTATGGTTGATTTACGCACTGGTTAATGCTATTATTAATCTATGAATTCAAAAAAATATAAATATTGCGAACGCATTGCCACCATGATGGGGTTGGGTTATTTGGGTAAAATGCCCGGCACCAATGGTTCCATTGTGGCCCTGCCCACCGGATATTTTATTATGCAATATGTGGGTTTTTGGTATTTTTTGGCCATAATAATTGGGGTATTTATGGTGGCGGTATGGGCAATAGATGTGGTGGAAAGGGTCAAATCATCGCACGATGACGGGGCAATAATAATTGACGAATGGGTGGGCCAGTCATTATTATTATGTTTTACCCCTATGGATTTAAAATATTATGTGGTGGCATTGGTTTTGTTTCGGGTGTTGGATATTGTAAAACCATTCCCCATAAATTGGTTTGACAAAAATATTCATGGCGGTATTGGGGTTATGGTTGACGATGTTGTGGCCGCTGTGGTTGCCATACCATTTGTTATTTTTTTGGGCCTGTATTAAGGGCTTTCAATGCATTATTGTTTTTTTATTTGTATGAATGGGTTTATTATAGTTGATTGTTAATTGGCAAATATTCTATAAAAACCATATAAAAAAATATTGCATGTTATAATAAATAGCAGTATTATGTGTTTATATGGAGGTAAAAAATGACAAAACAAGCCGTGGAAATATGCCAAATTAGCAAAAAATTTGGCGCATTTGAGGCGTTAAAAAGGGTTGATTTAACCATTAATGACGGGGAATTTTTTACTTTATTGGGGCCATCGGGTTGTGGTAAAACAACTTTATTGCGTATTATTGCCGGATTTGAATACCCCACCGATGGCCATATAAAATTATTTGGTGCCGAAATCAGCGATTTGCCCCCCAATAAACGGCCGATTAACACGGTGTTTCAACATTTTGCCCTGTTCCCACATTTTAATGTGTTTGACAATATTGCCTTTGGCCTGCGCCAATTGCGTAAAAACGAGGGGGACATAAAAAAACGGGTGGAGGAAATGTTACAATTGGTGCAATTGCAACAATTTGCCCATCGCATGCCCCGCCAATTATCGGGCGGGCAACAACAACGGGTGGCTTTGGCACGCGCATTGGCCCCCGAACCCAAAATTTTGTTATTGGACGAACCTTTATCGGCATTGGATTTAAAATTACGGCAAAATATGCGCAGCGAATTAAAAAATATTCAAAAACAAACCGGTATCAGCTTTGTTTTTGTAACCCACGACCAAGAGGAGGCCCTGACCATGTCGGATAAAATTGCGGTCATGGCCCATGGGGTGGTGCAACAATGGGCCAGCCCCGAACAAATATACCAGGACCCGGCCAATAATTTTGTTGCTGACTTTATTGGCAATGCCAATTTGATAAAGGTGGATATAAAGGCGATTCAGGGGCAGGAAATAACCATAACCCACCCTGATATTGGTGAAATAACCGCCAATAATAATCATAACATTGTCATGGGCAATGGGGCAACCTTGTTTTTCAGGCCCGAAAATGTGGCCATAAAAGCCGATAAAAATGGAGCATTTTTGTTGGATTCGGTGGAATATTTGGGCAAGGTTTCGGCCCTGACCCTGAAAAGCGATGGTGGTTGCATGGTCAAGGTGGAAACCAATGACGAACAATGGCGTGAAAGCCAACGATTTTCATTATCATTAAGCCAAAATAATGTGCGGGTGTTGAAAAATGATTAATAAAAAATACCTGCTGGGCATTGCGCCCATATTATTTTTTATTGGTATATTTATGGTTATACCCATGGTGATAATGTTGGGTTATTCCTTTATGGAATCTAACAGCTATGGTGGGGTTTTTTACAAATTTTCAACGGCCGCATATGAACAATTATTATTTGAACGTGATTTAGAGGAAAATTTGGTATTTAACCCGGCCACCATAGAAATTATAGGTTATTCGGTATATTTGGCATTTATTGCCACATTAAGCAGTTTGATTTTGGGGTTTCCGGTTGCATATTACATAGTGAATGTTGACGATGAAAAAACGCGTAATATGATGTTGTTTTTAATTACCCTGCCATTTTGGACTAATGCCTTGGTGCGCACCTTTGCATGGACAATTATTTTGGGCAATAATGGCACATTGGAATTGCCATTTAGATATTTGGGATTAATTAACGAAGGGTTTGGCCTGTTATTTACCAAATTTGCCATCACCATTGGCAATTTATATACATTTATACCATTAATGGTTCTGCCCATTTATGCCAGTTTGGAAAAAATGGATTGGCGATTATGCGAGGCCGGTTCGGATTTATACGCCAACAAAACCCAAATTTTTCGCAAAATAATAATACCATTATCTATGCCCGGAATTGTTGGTGGCTGTATATTGGTTTTTATTCCATCGCTGGGTTCTTTTTTGGCCCCCGATTTATTGGGTGGTGGTAAAAATTTGTTATTGGGTTCATTGGTGCAAAACCAATTCACCATTGCCCGCAATTGGGCCTTTGGTTCGGCGATTGCTATGATTTTATTGGCCTTTACCGTGGCCGCCCTTTATTATCAGGCGGTTTATAATAAACGGGCCAGCCAAATATTGGGTGATGCATAATGGGCCATATTATCCCCAAAATTCCCTTTAACCGCGCCATAATATGGGTGTTTTTTGCTTTTTTATACCTGCCGATGGTGGTGTTGGTGGTTTACAGCTTCAATGGGGCGCGGGTGGTTACGGTGATAGAGGAATTCTCGCTTCGGTGGTATGCCAAGGCATTAGAAAACCCCTTTATTATCAAGGCCAGCATTAACAGCCTTATCGTTGCTGGCATTGCCGCACCGGCATCGGTGGTTATAGCTGTTATGGCCGCCTTGGTGATGGTGCGTGGCCGGCGGTTTATTGGCAAATCGGCTGTGAATGGCTTGTTAATGATGCCATTGGTGGTGCCCGAGATAGTAACCGCAGTGGCCAGTTTGATATTTTTTAGCGCCATGCAATTAAAATTGGGTTTGGGCAATATTATAATTGCCCATATTGTTTTTTGCATTCCCTTTGCCTATATGCCAATTAAAGCATCGTTGGAGGCAATGGACCCCAATTTAGAGGTAGCGGCCCAAGATTTATACAGCAATGAATGGACGGCCTTTCGTCTCATTACTTTGCCGTTATTATTGCCGGGGATAGTTTCGGGTTTGATGTTGGCTTTTGTCATTTCGTTGGACGATTTTATTATTACATTAATGATAGCCGGACCGGGCGATACCACCTTACCGGTTTACATATACAGCATGATTCGCACTGGCGTTACCCCCGAGGTTAATGCAATTTCCACCATTTTATTAATATTTTCTATGATATTAATCAGTTTTTATTGGATATTCACCAAGAAGTCTGATAATAATAACCCCGCCATTCATTAATTAAAACAAAGGAGAAGATAATGAACAAATCATATTTAGTAATAGGTGCCGGTGTGGTGGTTGCCGCTGTGGTCGGTATATCGCTATTTTCGGGAAAAAAGGGCCCAGATACCGCCAAGGCCCCGGCCGCTGATGCCGCAGTTGGTTCGGCCGGTAATTTGAATATTTACAATTGGACGGATTATATTCCCGATGAATTAATCAAAAAATTTGAAAATGAAACCAAGGTCAAGGTAACATTGGATTTGTATGACACCAATGAAACATTATTGGCCAAGTTAAAGGCCGGTGGCACCGGTTATGATATTATTGTGCCTTCGCATAATTATGTGCCCATTTTAATTAACGAAAATTTGATTCAAAAGGTTGATGTGAAATCGTTTGAAAATTACAAATATATCTCTGATTCCATGAAATCACCCGAATGGGACAAAAACCAAGAATATACCATTCCATACCAAAATGGCACTACCGGATTTTTATATCTAAAGGACAAAGTGCCCGGGGTAACCGGTGAAAGTTGGAAGGAATTTTTTGAACCCAGCAAGGAAGTTTGTGGCAAATTGAATGTTTTCAAATCGCCCGATGACGTGTTGCAGATGGCCCAAATATATTTGGGCATTCCCCAATGTTCCAAGGATGCCAAGGAAATGCAAAAGGTGCAGGATTTATTGGTCAAACAAAAAAAATGCGTCAAAATATATTCTTCGGAAAACATGAACGACCGCCTGAAATCGGGCGAGGTGGTTATGTCTAACCAATGGGACGGCAATGCAGTGCGTGCCGTGCATGAAGATGGTATGGCCGATGCGGTATATGCTTTTCCCAAGGAAGGAATTTTGGCATGGGCCGATAATGTCGCCATTCCCACCGGTGCCGTTAATGTTGATAATGCCAAAAAATTCATGAATTTTTTGCTGAAACCAGAAAATATGGCCATGTTGTCTAATTTTTCAGGTTATCAAAATTCGGTGCCCGAAACCAAACAATTTTTAAAACCGGCATTGCAGGCCAACCAACCGCAAACCGTTCCGGCGGGTTATAAATTGCATTGGAATAAATCATGCGAACCCGAAGCCATTAAATTGGCTGATAAAGTGTGGGCAAAGGTTATTCAATAATTTGATTGTTTAATTTATCTAAAACCCCAGTATTGAAAAATATTGGGGTTTTTTTATTTGCTTATTAATTGCGTTTCAGTAATAATTTCAAACGTAATGAACGTTTTGCGCATAAAAAATAATAAATTAATCCAATAATCGTTTGGCAATATCGGCCAAATTGGTGCTTATATGGGGCATGTCCACCAATATTTGTAAATGTTTGCCAATGTTTTTTTGGTATTTGGGGGTTAATTTGTGAAAGGATTTGAAAATATTGGTAATGCGCGCGGCATTTTGCGGGTTTATTTCATCAATTTGTTTTATAATGTCAAATATGAATTGATACGATTTGGGTTGATGAAAATAATGAATATTCTGGGTGGCAAATGGGAATAACAGGGCGCGAATTTGGTTGGGTTTGTCAATTTTTATGGTGGTTTTGATAAGGTTTTGAATGTTTTTTAAGGTTTTGGGCGATTCCACGGCTGAACATAATGCCAAATACTTATCTAGCATTATTTCATCGCCCTGTATAGAATGATAAAAATCTTGCAATAAATTTTGAATATTCGGGTTATTGCGCCCGGCCCATAATGCGCTATAACGCCCCTCAAAATGCGGTGAAGTTCGGTAATGGTTGACAATAACCCCCCATTGGCCGGGAATTTGCGCAATATATTGCAATAAACATGCTTGCAGGGCGCGGTTGTTTATGGCCGGGCCGGTAATCTCATTGCCGGTTATATTGGCCAATTGATTAAAATTTTGCAAAATTTGGTTTTGAAATTTTTGGGCAATTTCGGTTATTAATTGGTTGCGCCGTTTGACCAAAATTTTGGGGTTAATTATTTCCATGCCCTCGGCACATTCCAATATGGTTGGTGGTTGCAATAACAGGGCCCTGAACCCATTATCAATGGTGGTGTTGGCCAATATTTCGGCAAAGGCGGTGAAATAAATTTCTTTATATTCCATGCGCATTTTGGGGTTGGTATGGCAAATAATATTGACCACCGCGGCAAAAAATTCCTGCCAGCGGTTAAAATGGTCGGTATCATGGCGCATAATGGTTAATTTATCTTGCAGGCTTTGGCGCATATTCACCATAATTGGGGCGGTAAAATCGCGGTTGAACGACAAAACCGGCCTTTGGTTGATATTTTTAAATATAAATTTTTGGCGGTGTTGGTTGCAAATTATCAGGGCCTCGTCCTGCCCATTAATGGGTATTATTTGCCCATTTGGGTGGAGCAGGGCAATTTTTATGGGTATCAGGGCCGGGTTTTTATGCGGGTCCTTGTCATTATTTTGGTTGATTATCAGGGTTAATTCCTGCCGCTTGGGGTTATATTGTTGGCGCACCGTAACCAATGGGGTGCCCGGGGTGCTATACCATTGCATCAAATGGTTTTTGTCATAATGGCTGTTGGCAAATAAATTATTCACCAAATCCTCTATAATGGCGGGTTTGCCGTCATTGGCGTTTATATAATTGGTAAAACCCTGCAAAAATGGGCCGTCCCCCAAAATGCGGTGCATCATGCCAATAATTTCGGCTCCCTTTTCATAAATGGTGGCGGTATAAAAATTATCAATGGTCATATAGCTTTCGGGGCGAATCGGGTGGGCCAAATTGCTGGCATCTTCGGAAAATTGTTGGGTGCGCAAAACCCGCACGTCCTCTATGCGTGCCAATGACCTATTATAATGATCCTTGGTATATTCTTGGTCGCGAAAAACGGTCAGGCCTTCCTTTAACGATAATTGAAACCAATCGCGTAAGGTTACGCGGTTGCCAGTCCAATTATGGAAATATTCATGGGCAATAATTGAATCAATGGCCATAAAATCGCGGTCTAACGATTTTTCGGGGTGGGCCAAAATATATTTGGCATTAAAAATATTCAGCGATTTGTTTTCCATTGCCCCCATATTAAAATCGGTAATCGCCACAATTTGAAAAATATCGCCATCATATTCCAAATTGAACCTATCCTCGTCATATTTCATGGCCGATTTAAGGCAACGCATGGCAAAGGCGGTGCGACCATGATATGCCGGTTCAAACCAGATGGAACATTGCACCCGCCGCCCTGATTTTGTGGTAAAATAATCCCTATCCTCGGCCAAATTGCCGGCCACCATGGCAAATAAATAACTGGGTTTGGGGTGTGGGTCGTCCCAGATGGCAAAATTGCGCCCATCGGTTAATTGGCCGGTTTCTATGCGGTTGCCGTTGGATAATAAAATGGGGTAATTTGCTGGGGCGCGCATTATCACCCTATAACGGCATAAAACATCGGGGCGGTCTAAAAAATAGGTTATTTTGCGAAAACCCTCGGCCTCGCATTGGGTGGTGAAAATACCATTGGCAACATATAATCCCTCCAAACTGCGGTTGATTTTCGGGTTTATCGCCACCTTTATTTCCAATATGCCGTTTTTGGGCATATTATCCAATATTAAAAATTGGTCAGTTTGTTTATAATCATTTATGGTCTCGCCATCAATCATCACCGATAATAAATCCAAATTGACCCCGTTCAAAATAAGGCGGTTTTCGCCATATTTATGGCAAAAACCAATACGCGAGGCAATAATAGTGCGCTCCTCGTCCAAATCTATGGTTAATTGCACGTCTGCAAATTCCCATTGTGGGGGTTTATAATCGCTATAATGAATTGGCATTAATGGTTAATGTCCTGATTTAATTTTTTCATATTCCAATGTTGCCTTTTCCCTAAATTTGCTGTCAATGTCAACCCAAACAAACATTTTTTGCAAATATTTGTCCATATCGTTAAACGAAGCCTTTTCCAACGATTTTTTGGATTGTTTTTTCATGCCTACATCATTAATATGGGCAAAGCCGGCATATTCCAATAAATTGACGCTGTTGGATTGATCGGTAAGCGCATTCACAAAATCGTAGGCTTGGGCCTCTATTTCCGGGCTTAAACCCTTAAATTTTACATAACCACAGGCCGCACCGGCAAAACCCACATCGCGAATAAATGCCAATTTGGCCCCTTCATTGCCACCAGTATAGGTAACCGAATTCCATGCCCATGTAAAAAATATTTCTTTTTGGCTTAATGGCGGAATGACATCTGTATCGCCAATTGTCCAATAAAAACGCACATTGGGGTGAATTTTGCGTAAAATGGCTGATGCCTTGTCAAAAACTTCGGGGGTTATATCGCTTTGCTTGGTAATGCCCAGCATAATAAATGCGAGTGCGTAGGCATCGCTCCATTCATCGGGCATGGCAAATTTGCCTTTATATTTGGGGTCTAAAAAAATGTCCAAATTTTTGATGGTTTTGGGGTCTATCGCATCGGCATTGACATTCAGGCCGGTTAAATAAATATCATTGGCCACCGCCCAAATTTTGTCATTTTGCACAAATCCCACTTTGTCACGCCAAAATTTGTTATATTGGTCCCAATTTTTCAATTTGCTTTTGTCAAATGGTTCAATATAACCTGATGCTATCCAATCGTTGGTGTCAATGGTGCATGGATGCACCAAATCAACCTTGTAACCGGTTTTTACCTTTTGCAGGGCCTCGGTCGCGGTTACCATGATGGAAAATTTGGGTTTGCCGTATTTTTTATGAAATAATGGGTAATATGCTGGGTCGTCATAACCCGTATATTCAAAAACATGTAATTTTTCGGCAGTCTGGCCCAAATTTATGGTGCCAAAACCCAATAATAATCCAATGGCCAACAGGCCGGTTGCGGTTTTTTGTAATAATTTTCTCATGGTTCCCCCCGTTTGAATAATGGTTGCTATGTGGTATTCTATATGATTGTATAATATTTAGATTTTAATTTAAAGAAATATTTTTAATAATGCTTGATTTTTTGCAAATTATTTATTATACCCTGTGCCAAATCAAACTTGTCTGGCCAAAACGGCATGCCAGCTGGTTTCACATTCACCTATTAAAAAAGGATTAAAAATGCCCAAACTGAAAAACAAAAGCTCGGCCAAGAAGCGCTTTAAGATAACTGGCACCGGCAAGGTGCGGTTTTATAGTGCTTATTTGCGCCATAATACCTCCAAACGCCCACAACAAATGAAACGGCAAAATCGCGGTTCACAAATTTTAAAGGCCTGCGATGCCCGTATTATCATTAAAAACCACTTACGCATGGCGTAAGGCAAACAAAGGAGAATTATCATGGCCAGAGTGAAACGCGGTGTTACCGCCCATGCCCGTCATAAAAAAGTTTTAAAAGCCGCCAAGGGTTACCATGGCCGGCGCAAAAATACCATTCGTGTTGCCAAACAGGCAGTTGAAAAGGCCGGTCAATACGCATATCGCGACCGCCGTGTGCGCAAACGCAATTTCCGCGCATTATGGATTCAACGTATTAATGCCGCTGTGCGCGAATTGGGTTTAACCTATTCACAATTTATTGACAAATTGCACAAGGCCAATATTGAATTGGACCGCAAAACCCTTGCCGATATTGCCGTGCGCGACCCCGAGGGGTTGAAAAATTTGGTGCTAAAAATCAGTGCCTAATTTTTGTGTTGGTTTTTATGGCGGATAACTTGCCCCAATTGCATAAAATGGCCGAACAGGCCATCGGTAATGCACGCGATGGACAGGAATTATACGCCATTAAAACTGATTATTTGGGCAAAAACGGCAAAATTACCGAAATTATGAAGCAAATTGGGCAAATGGAGCCCGAAAAGCGCAAGGATTTTGGGGCCCAATTGAACCAAGTAAAAAATGATTTGGAGGCCAAAATACAGGCCCGCCAAGCGATTTTGGATAATTTGGCCCTGAATGCCAAATTACAGGGCGAATATGTTGATTTGACCCTGCCCACCGGTGAAATGGGCTTTGGTTCGTTGCATCCGGTTGGCCAAACCATAGAGGAAATAATTACTATATTTGGGCAAATGGGCTTTCAATATGCCGATGGCCCACAAATAGAAACCGATTGGTATAATTTTACGGCCCTGAATATCCCCCCCTCGCATCCGGCACGGCAGATGCAGGATACGTTTTATGTTGATAAAAACGATAGTGATGGCAACCCATTTGTCCTGCGCACCCATACTTCACCGGTGCAAATACGCGGTTCGTTATCTATGGGTAAAAATGGCACCGAACCGGTGCGTATTATTGCCCCCGGGCGCACCTATCGTTCGGATAGTGATATTACCCACACCCCCATGTTTCACCAAGTGGAGGGGATAGTTATTGAAAAAAATATCCATTTTGGCCATTTAAAAGGGTGCTTGCAGGATTTTTGTGCTGATTATTTTGAAGTTAGCGGTGTGCCCCTGCGGTTTCGCCCCAGCTATTTCCCCTTTACCGAACCATCGGCCGAGGTTGATATTGGTTGTTCGCGTAAGGACGGCAATTTGCGGATTGGGGCCGGTGATTCGTGGTTGGAAATTTTGGGTTCGGGCATGGTGCACCCCAAGGTGTTGCAAAATGCCGGTTATGACCCCAATGAATGGCAGGGTTTTGCCTTTGGCATGGGTATAGAACGCATTGCCATGTTGAAATATGGTATCCCAGATTTGCGCGATTTTTTCCATGGTGACAGCCGTTGGTTAAACCATTATGGGTTTAAACCATGGCAAAACCCCTGTTTATTACGCTCGTTAGTGGCATAAGGGGGCAATAATGAAATTTACATTACATTGGTTAAAGGATTTTTTACAAACCGATGCAAATTTGGAACAAATTTGCCAAACCCTGACCCATATTGGTTTGGAAGTGGAGGGGGTGGAACATCAGGGGGCAAAAATTAAGGATTTGATTATTGCCAAGGTGGTTTCGGCCGAAAAACACCCCAATGCCGATAAATTAAAATTATGCCACGTAACCGATGGCAAAAATAATTACCAAGTTGTATGTGGGGCCCCCAATGCCCGCACCGGTATTATGGCGGTAATGGCCCTGCCGGGCACGGTGATTCCATATAGCGGTGAAACCCTAAGCAAGGGGGTGATTCGCGGGGTTGAATCACAGGCCATGTTATGTTCGGAACGCGAATTGGAAGTTTCTGATGAACATGATGGTATTATTATACTGCCCGATTCGGCCCCCTTGGGTGGTAATTATGCCGATTTTTTGGGTTATAACGATGTTGTGATAGAAATAAAATTGACCCCCAACCGCGGTGATTGTTTGGGTGTATATGGCATAGCCCGCGATTTGGCGGCCGCCGGCATCGGCACATTAATACGGCACGGCAATTTTACCCCCATCAAGGGCACATATAAAAGCCCGATAGAATGGACAATCGCCGAGGATAATAATGCCTGTAAATACGTAAAGGGCCGGCATTTTAAGGTGGCGAATAATGGCCATGCCCCTCAATGGATGCAAAAAAGGTTAAAGGCGGTTGGGGCAAAATCTATCTCAACATTGGTGGATATTACCAATTATGTTTCATTAAGTTATGGCCGGCCCCTGCATGTTTTTTCGGCCAACACCATACAGGGTGGTTTGACCATGCGCCACGCCCGCGATGGCGAAACCTGCACCGCCCTTGATGGCAAGGAATATAAATTAACCCCCAGCATGACCATTATTGCCGATGAGCGGGCTGTGCATTCCATTGGCGGTATTATGGGCGGTATGGATTCCGGTTGCCAAATTGACAGCAGTGACATTTTTTTGGAAGTGGCATATTTTACCCCCATGGAAATTGCCAAAACCGGCCGGGCATTGAATATTTTGTCGGATGCCCGATACCGCTTTGAACGGGCGGTGCCCACCGATTCGGTTGATTGGGGAATGGATTTGGCCAGCCAGATGATTTTGGAATTATGCGGTGGAACATGCAGTGAGATAACCACGGCCGGTGCCATGCCCGATTTGCGGGTTAAGATTGCCTTTGACAATAAACGGCTGGCCCAGCATGGCGGTTTAGCGGTAAATATTGACAATTCCAAGGATATTTTGACCCGTTTGGGGTGCGATATTGTTGGGCAAGATGGTGATATATTAAATATAAAAACCCCACACCATCGCCCCGATATCGAGGGCCCCCATTGTATAGAGGAAGAAATATTGCGCATTAATGGGTTTGACAAAATACCGGCCCAATCACTGCCCATGCCCCATTACCAAAATAAACCAACCATACCCGAACAATTGCGCCGCCACCAGATGGCCCGGCGGATTGCCGCAGTGCGCGGGTTTAACGAAATTATCAGCTGGAGCTTTACCAAACCGCATTTGGCCGAAGAATTTGGTGGCAATGGCGAAAAAATCACCCTGCTTAACCCGATAAATAGCGAATTAAACACCATGCGCCCCAGCATATTGTGCAATTTGTTACTGGCGTTGGGCGATAATTTGGCCAAATATAAAAACCCAGTGCATCTGTTTGAATTGGGGCCGGTATTCAGCGGTATTGATGTTTCCGATAATTGGCGCGACAAGGAATGGCAGGTTATGGGTATGGTGCGCACCGGTGCCACCATGCAGGACGATTATACCACCGCCAAATTGGCCGATATTTTTACCATAAAACGCGATGGCGAAGAAATATTGCAAAATTATGCCCCGGGCGTGCAATTTCAGGTTATTAATGGTCAGGCACCCGCTTATTACCACCCCGGACGTTCAGCCGTTTGGAAATTGGGGGCATTTGTGGTTGGGTATTTTGGCCAATTGCACCCAAATATTCAAAAAATGTGCGATGCCCCCCATAATATTATGGCATTGGAAATATTTACCGATAAATTACCCAAACCGAAAATGGGTAAGGGGCGGGCCCGCAATGCGCTTAACCCGCAAATATTCCAACCAATTGGGCGCGATTTTGCCTTTGTGCTGGATGCCAACACCCCGGCCGATGATATTATAAAAACCATCAAAAAAACCAACCAAAAATATATTGCCACCGCCCGCGTGTTTGACCTGTATCAGGGCGATAAATTGCCGGCCGGTAAAAAATCGCTGGCCATACGGGTGGTTATACAACCCACCGACCAAAATTTGGATAATGATGCAATTCACGATATTACCAACGGCATTATTACCGCAGTATGCGCAACCCATAATGCCCAATTACGTCAATAATTTTTATCTCAATATTTAATTTGGGTTAAAACAGGCAATATTCCCGTGAAATAATGGTTTTTCCGTGCGGCATTGGGCGGTTGCGTTGGGGCAACGCGGGTGAAATACACAACCGCTGGGCGGGTTGATGGGTGATGGTATTTCGCCCAAAATAATATTTTTATGGCCACCACCAATATCCTGCACACTGGGTGTGGCCTGTATTAAGGCACGCGTATAGGGGTGGTGCGGTTGGGCAAAGGTTTGGGCGGTTGGCCCCTGTTCCACCAGATGGCCCAAATACATCACCATCACCTCATCGGCCAAAAATTGCACCACCGACAGGCTGTGCGATATAAAAACCATGGTAAGGTTAAATTCGCTTTGCAAATCCTTTAACAAATTTAAAATCTGCGCCTGTATTGACATATCCAATGCCGAAACCGGTTCGTCCAACACCAATATTTTGGGTTTTATCATCAGGGCGCGGGCAATGGCAATGCGTTGCCTCTGCCCGCCCGAAAACATATGGGGGTAACGGCCGGCATGTTCGGGTTTCAAACCCACGCGCTGCAACATGTTCATTGCCTGTTCCATGCGCGATTGGGCGGTGCCAATTTGGTGAATTTCCAAAATTTCGGTCAAAATATCGCTTATTTTTTGGCGGGGGTTTAACGATGCAAAGGGGTTTTGAAAAACACATTGAATGGTTTTGCGCATTTCCTGCATCTGGTTGGCTGGCATATTGGCAATATCCACTCCGTTAATGGTTAAATGGCCACTGCTGGGGGGGTCTATCATGGTTAACATACGGGCCAACGTTGATTTACCACAACCCGATTCCCCAACTATCGCCATGGTTTGCCCCTGTTTTACATTAAAACTTATATCCTGCACTGCCTTTAATAACAGGGGTTTTTGCCATAAACCATTTTTTATGGGGTAATTTTTGCTTAAATTCTTGGCCTCTATCATTATCATGGTAATGGCTCCATTATGGGTTTATGGCATAATGAATGGCCAAATTGCCCCTGAATCGGGGGTTTTTGGCTTTGGCATAGTGCATCGCTGAATGCGCAACGCGGGTTAAAAATGCACCCATGTATTTGGTCATGCACCCCGGGCACCACCCCGCCAATCGCGCTTAACCGGCCATTCACCGCATGTTCGGGCATAGATTGCAATAGGGCCCGGCTGTATGGGTGATACGGGTGGGTAAAAAATTGCCTTGCCCCCTGTAATTCCACGCAATGGCCGGCATACATAACCATAACCCGTTGGCTAATTTGCGCCACCACCCCCATATCGTGGGTTATGAATATCAGGCCCATTTGGGTTTTGGCCTGTAATTCCTGTAATAATTTTAAAATTTGTGCCTGAATGGTTACATCCAATGCGGTGGTGGGTTCATCGGCAATTAATAATTGGGGTTCCACCGCCAATGACATGGCAATACCCACCCGTTGACACATGCCCCCCGATAATTGATGGGGGTAGGCATCAAACCTACGTTCGGGGTCAGTCATACCGACCATGGTTAATAATTCAATCACCCGCCCGCGGGCCGATTTTTTATCCAACCCCTTATTAAACATCAGGCTTTCGGCTATTTGGTAGCCAATGGTAAAACATGGGTTAAGCGAGGCCAATGGGTCTTGAAAAATCATCGCAATATTTTTGCCAATCATTGCCCTTTGGTTGGCTCTTATTTGGTAATCAAGCCCATTAACAAATATTTCATCGGCTGTAATAGTGGCGGTTTTCGGCAATAAACCCATCAGGGCCATCATCGCCACCGATTTACCCGAACCGGATTCGCCAACAATGGTAAAAATCTCGCCCTTATCAACCGCAAAACTTATCCCCTTGACTGCCTGAAACGGCCCGTGGCGGGTTTGAAAGCTGACCGATAAGTTTTTAACCGATAATAAACTCATCTTAACTCCGTTTCAATTTGGGGTCCAACGCATCGCGCAGGCCGTCACCAAACAAATTAATGGCCAATACGGTGATAAGTATCATTAAGCCGGGGAAGGTAACCACCCACCATGCGCTTAATATAAATTCGCGGGCCTCGGCCAGCATACTGCCCCATTCGGGTATGGGTGGTTGGGCCCCCATGCCCAAAAAACCCAAGGCGGCCGCATCCAATATGGCCGATGAAAATGACAATGTGCCCTGCACAATAAAGGGGGCGGTGCAATTGGGCAAAATGGTTTTGAACATTAAACGCCAATGACCGGCCCCGGCAATGCGGGTGGCGGTTACGTAATCCTTGCCCTTTTCGGCCAAAACCGATGCCCGGGCCAAACGGACAAAATGCGGTTGCAAAACCAATGCTATCGCCATCATGGCATTAAACAGGCCGGGGCCCAAAATGGCCACCATTACCAACGCCAATAATAAAGATGGAAAGGCCAAAATTAAATCCATAATACGCATGATTATTATATCGCATAAACCGCCAACATACCCGGCCACCAAACCCAAAATTACCCCAATGCCCATGGCAATAGCCACCACAATGGCCCCAATGAATAATGAATATTGCGAACCCATTATCAGGCGTGATAATAAATCACGCCCCACCGCATCGGTGCCCAAAATAAAGCGCGCATCCGAACCGGCCTGCCAAATTGGTGGTTTTAACAATGCATCGCGAAATTGTTCGGCCGGGTTATGGGGCACAATTAATGGGGCCAAAATGGCCATCAATAATAAAATACCACAAATAATCAATCCGTTAACCGCCCCGCGGTTTTCGCGCAGGTAAAACCAAAATTCCCTGAAATGTTCTGTCATAAAACCATATTATAACAATTTTATAAATTTACAATACTAAAAATACCAAATATCTTTAAAATAATACCATTACAAACCAAATAATTGAAAGAGGAATTAAATAAAAATTATCTTATTAGCCGTAAAAGATTTAATATGGAGCAGAGCTTTGGGTGATACCAGTATATTTATAATAAACAAGGACAGAAAGATAAATTTTAGGTAAAGGGCCAATTTAAAATTGGCCCCAAGGGCAAAAATTTTTTCATTTATTTTTCCTTTAATAATTCCTCTATCACTGGGTATAATCGTTCGGCAATAAAAGTCAACCCCGCCTTGTTGGGGTGCATATTATCGTTAGATAATAATTCGGGCTTGTCATAAACCCCCTCCAAGAAGAATTTGTCATAACGAAACCCCTTAAATTTTCCGTATTTTTTTTGTAAATCCTCAAATATTTTATCGTATTTTTTTTGAAAATCCTCGCCCAAATTGGGTGGGGCCTTCATGCCAATAAATAAAATTTTGCGTTTGGCCTTGGTTAATTCGTTTAATATTTTGTCCAAATTTAGGTATGTTTCATCGGGTTTGACCCCGCGTAAAAAATCGTTGGCCCCCAATTCCACTATAACCAAGTGGTTTTTATCGTTTAATATCCAATTAAGGCGGGCAACCCCGGCCTTGGTGGTATCGCCACTAACGCTGGCATTAAACATCTTGACATTATGGCCGTTGGCTTTTAACATTTGTTCCAATTGGGACGGAAAGGAATCTTGCTGTGCCAAATTATAACCGGCCGAAAGGCTGTCGCCCAATGCAACAATGACTTGTGTTTCATTACTGGCCAATAATGTTCGGCCAAATAATGCAATGACAAAAAGGGAAAAGATGATTCGTTTCATATCTAATAACGACTATAATCAATATAGTTTGATTAATCAATATAATTTTGGTTCGCACCTAAGCAACCCATTTAATCATTTGTTATTGCATGGCGAACAGGCATATATTTTATACCAATATATTAAACCCGAGGCCGATATTATTCATATAACCACCGACCCCCAATATGTCCGCCAAGGGCTGGCCATGCAAATGTTGCAAATGTTGCAACAAACCCTGCCGGCCAACAGCACCATTTTATGCGAGGTTGATTGCGAAAATACCCCGGCCATTGGCCTATACAAAAAATTTGGTATGGTGCAATATAATATTCGGGCGAAATATTACCAAAATGGCCATGATGCATTATGCATGAAAAAATTAATTACAACCGGCCATACCACATAAACGTAAAATTGCCATTTCAAGGGCGTAGCCATGCATTATAGGAAGCCTGACGGGGTGGTTTACCCAAACCCCAATAATAAAAAAATATGTGTTGTTGTAAATTTCTTCATTTTTATAATCTTTAACAACGCATATCCATTTTATAAACAACCCAGCGGTAAACCACTCCGTCAGGCTTCGTTTCTGCGAAACTCGCCTGCCACCCCTCCCGAGGAGGGGAATTATAGCAACTTGCAAAGTTGTATTGTGCTTACAAAATAAATTATAAATTGAATCTTGTAAGCAAATAATAACATTTTAAAAATGCTGGGCTTCCCCTCCCGTGGAGGGGTGCCCCCGATAGGGGGCGGGGTGGTTTACCCAAGCCCCAATAATAAAAAAATATGTGTTGTTGTAAATTTCTTCATTTTTATAATCTTTAACAACGCATATCCATTTTATAAACAACTCAGCGGTAAACCACCCCGTCAGGCTTCGTTTCTGCGAAACTCGCCTGCCACCCCTCCCGAGGAGTTATCTGTGTATGTCAAGTATAAAAAAAAGGTTTTTTTTACCAAAAATATCATTTAAAATTTGTGGGTAAAAATGATAAAGATATGAATGGTTGTGTATAAGTTTAGGC
>JACCDX011706062.1_pt1 | contig 29849 bp, 30 predicted proteins | sample 7449681 | NCBI WGS metagenome assembly JACCDX01 (sample SAMN15323450, study PRJNA562643) | freshwater metagenome | isolation source: river surface water | place: USA:Blue River Watershed | collected 2017-08-18
CTTGATGCTGAATAACAACGCTTATTCTTGATGCTGAATAACAACGGTTATTCTTGATGCTGAATAACAACGGTTATTCTTGATGCTGCTGAATAATTGCAGATTATTTACTTATACATATGATTATATGTATAGAACTAAATAATTGCAGATTATTTACGCACAATAGTTAAACGGCGAGTTGGTGGAGCTGCTATAACAGGTTCTACCTTCTTTTGCAGCGCTTCAACTGGTGCATTTCTTATTGCATTTATTAATTTCATCGGCAATTCATTTATTTTTATTGGTATATGTGTAGTATCATATACTAGCATTCCAATTATTGCATCCAACTCAATAAATACAAAAACTTCACTTGGTCTCAAAGTTCCACGACCAACTATTATATCTCCATTATTTTTAACAAATAGAATTGTTTTTTGTGTACGCTGTGAATATCTATTAAGTATTTCTTGTGTTAATGTTCGCTCCATTGTAATACCTAATTCTTCGAATGTAATTGATAATATAGGCATAAATACTTGTAGTGGATTTTGTTCTACACCTATTTCAGGCATATATACTTTATATGGAAGGAATGGTACTTTATCAGCAGGTACTTCTAGTTGTAATGCTATTGATAATGGTATATTAAATAATGCATCAGAATTGTTCGCAGAATTTATTTGAGCCTGTGATTTTTCTTCATAGAATCGCTGTGACTCTACAGGTTCGCCACCAGTTGACCAATCAAGACGTAGAAGCTCAATCCATGTAACAGATTTTTCAGGTATAATCCATTGATTATCATACTGTACAGCTCCTGCTAATCCACTCAAGCGCGATACACTATTCTTTAGTAATTGTTGTCTACGTTCATAAAAATTGGATAGTTCTTCAATAATACGTCCTGTAAATAACTGTAGGGTTGATACTGTTCTATTATCAAATGTAGAATTCTTAGGAATATGAATTTTACACTGTCCCTCATCCTGTTTCCATGCACATGCTCCTGTGCATTTATCCTGCTGTGTAATCTGTCGACAATCACTGCGTAAAAATGTAGGTGGTAATTCAAATGCCTCCTCATCTTCAAAGAACCAATTAACAAATACAGTATTAATTAGAAATTCAAGACGTTTTCTTTTTTCATATCCAGGTAAATCACTGCGAAATATGACTTCCTCTATTTTCTTTCGCAGTTCTCCTGTCTCTGGACCTGCTAACCAGTGTGCAACACTAATTCTAAAATGCTGATATAATTCCTCCAACTGTTTTGCAGTTGAAGTATATCCCTCTATCGGCTGAATATCTCTTGCTGTCCCCTTCATTATTATCTTTTTATTAATATCCCATTCAAATTCTGCAATCTCTATAACTCTCAATCTACTTGCCTGTTCACTCAATTCTGCTGTAGGTTTTGCTGGAACTATTGCTCCATTCTCTAATTGTATACCTACATATGTTTGTGTACTAGAATTTTTAACAATATATATTGGTTTATAGCCTTTGTAAAATGAGAATGTAGGGATAAATAGATTATTATATATGTGTAATACATCATCAATTGCGCCAACAGCAATATCTTCCCAATCTAGATGTATACGAATTTGCACAGGCATTGAACCATCATCTATTACAGGTAATACAGCAAGACCCTTGCCTTCTAATACACGATATGTAATACCTACAATATGATTATATGAATCACGAACAATACCAACAGGTGATTTAATACTTTTTAATGTTGCAATGACTTTTGATACTGGTGCCAATGAATTCGTATTAATAAATGAGGAGGATGTATATATGGAGCGTCCATTAGAGCTGCATGTTTTGAAGAATTCTTCAACGCGTTGTTGGACAATAGTTGGCCATGCAGGACGTGTTGCTGCTTGAAAACGAATTGTGGATGAATGTTCCTCTAAATATTTTCCACGACCTGGACGATTTGATGTATACACAAGTGGTGTATAGATTCCTTGTGAATCCTTCATTAAAAATGTAATATCTGCTGTATCATATAATTCAGGAGAAATACCATATGGAGGGCATTTAACAGTAGGAATCTTTGCGGCTGATTCAGGTGTTTTAATATCGTGTTCTAAAATTATAAGAATTAATCCACGACTTGTAATAATACCAGGTTGTGCTAGAATGGAGCTAATATGGCGCAACTCCTTTCTTTGTGATGGATTATTCAGGAAATTTATAAATCGCTTGTATGCAATATAAATACGTCGCAAAGCATATATATTTCTATCTAATAAAGATACATCCAATTCACGTGATGCCCATAAACGAAGCTCGTTATCTGTTGGTACTGGTTCATTCTCATTATAGAATTCTAATACAAGATTACCATAATTTGCTGCAACAAATACACGTGGATTGAACTCTTTAATTAATAGTGCACGTACTTCATCAATTGTATTCTTCATTAATAATGGAACAAGAGCACCTAGTAATCCTTCATTAAAATATGTTTTAACAGGGTTTGTAGGGTTCATAATAAGTTCATCTGTGTTTGCAGTATACTGTACACCCATACGTATGAATCCTTCGGCGGTTGGTGTTAACTCTTGACGAATACCAGTACGTCCTACAATATCTTTTGAATTCTGTGAGAAATATGAATCGAGACCGACAGTTAAAATGCCAAATTTCCCTGGTTCAATAGGGTGTTTTTCAGCACCGAGAATATATTCACGATATATACGTGATAATTGTACACCATACTCTACAGCTGTAATGGTGACTAATGGTTCTTCTTCAACAATTTCTTCTGACTCATTCTCCTCTTTATCATTCATTGCAGATGCTTCGACAGCATAATCACGAAAAGCAGCAAATTGTGGGTCTTTTATACGCAGTGTTTTAGCTTTTGTGAAGCAGCATGGCAATGAGAAACCCTCTGGGTGTGATTTCGTTTTAAGAAATCCAATTTCAGTATGTTTAATATCAGCTTTTGGTTTATCTTTACGAAGTATAACTGTTGCCGTCTTGGATTTCTTATTACGCATATCATCATCAATAAGACGTCCATGACAGAATGGGCATGTATTTTTTTCTTTTGGATTTCCATCACGGTCAGTACGTGATTTGAAATCGCGTGGTCGAATCATAATTTCATCACGAAGACAGAACAGTTTTGGACAGAAATAGTAGGCTGGTTTAGCAGGGTCTGAACCAAATTTCAATAATCTATATACCTCTGATTTTGCAGGTGGTTCCTTTTCACGACCTTCAAATGGATATACAACAAAGAATATATCATCATCTTCTGCATAGACATCTCTCATATGCATATATTGTGCATGAGTAATAACCGATGGTTGTCGGTCTTCATTTGCAGCGCATTGTCTAGCATAACCATTATCACCCTTTACAGTTGTTTTATAGGAGAATAGACGTGGATCAATTTCTTTTAATTTATTAATAAACCATCCCTTAGCTAATACAGGTGCATCAGGAGGGACAGGCAGTCCTTTTTTCGCAGCAGCTGCCACAGCAGGATCAGGTGCAGGTACACCAGATGGAGCAGCAGGTGGAGGAGCGCTAATAGTACCAGGTACATCAGCAGTATCTATAGAATCAAACATAAAATCCGATAAGAATGCAGATAACTGTGTTTTTTGCTGTTGTCCTTTGAATTCAGAAATACCTGTTTTCTCTGGCTGTAACTGTATAACTGCCTGTGCAGCTGCATGTTCTTCACCAACATCTTCCCTGTATAAACGTTCCTTTTCTACTTTATCTGTTATTATATCTAATCCTGCAGTAATACTTTCTTTAACGAAATAGTCCAGAGATTCATCATCTGCTGTTAATAATACTGATAATAAAGTATACAGTCTAGCAAGTGTAGTTGAGGATGTAATACGATAACAATGTATAGTATAAAATGGATGTGCACCAAAAATAGCAATATCAATACCTGGATTATATGTTTCAACAAACTCTCCTAATTCTGGTGCAGTTGTTGTAAAATCCTCTCTCTTTTCAATCCATTGATTAATCTTCTTTTTAACATCTTTAGGGTCCATATTGAACTCTTCAACAACTGCTTGTGAGAGCTCTTTTAGAAATCCAGAAGATGATACAGATTTACGTGATACATATTGACTAATGAATGCACTTATTTTATCTTCTTTAGCAAATTCACTAACTGCTTTATAACGTAACATAATTAATGGTGATTCATCAGGCAATGGTGATATTTCATGGAAGAATGGTTGAAGAGCACGAAGACGTTTCTGCAGCTTCGTTTTTGTTAATATAGGGTCCTCTTTCTGAAGACGCAGTGATAAAATAATTGAAATTTCACCTAGATTCATTGAATATGTATTAAGATGTGTGCCAGTAATAGTTTGTGAAATAACAGGTGCAATATTACGTAAATCAGATGCTACATCCAATTTCTTAATTATTTTTGGTGGATATAATATATAGTCTGCAGTACCATCCTCTACAATTCGCAGAGTACCATATATTGCAGGAACACTGCCAATAGGACCACGTAGTAATGATTTAGCAATTAATACATCTTTACTTGGTGTTGGTGTATGTTCACGTGACCATTGTAATAATAATGAAGGGTCTGCAATATCTGGAACAGGTATAGAACCCATTGTATGTAGTTTTGATATTGCACCAGATTCAGCAGGCATCAAACGCATAAAAGGTCTACGTCCAGTTGCAGGGAGTTTATAAAAGAGTTCTTCAACTTGTGTTGGAGATTCTGAAGATTCATTTGGAGTCCATACAATTTTTAATCCTCTGATACCAAACAGTGCCAGCTTAACTAGTGATGTTGATTCAAGAAATTCATCAAGATTATGTAATAAACTGTCACGTTTTAATGTATATAGTGCAATATTTTTGCCATGATGTATGTCCTCTTCATCAGGTTCATATGGTCCCTCAGCAGGGATATCTGGAAAATATGGTGCAAATTTAGAATTCCAATTTGATGCTGATATTGGTCTTTGTCCTTTGAAAGCAGCAATAAGAGATTTTAAATTAAATATATGAAATGTTGGAATATTATTGTGAAATATATCTTCTATTGTTGAACGACCCCTACGTGTGATACCTAATGGTCTCAGATTACCTGTATTATCTACAAATCGTTCATCTAATGATGATTCTCTAACAGATACATATGGATTGTTTAGTATAAATGGAGTTTTATCTTCATTAATATCTGAATTAAACCATAAAAAATCTGCACTTTGAAATTTATTAGACTCTACTTCGAAACCAATAAATGTATATTTAGGATTCCATATTGAACTTTCTGAACGGTCTCTTTGATAGAAGTAAGTATATATGAATGCTTTGATATCTTCTATTGTAAAAAATGGATATGCTCCATCCCATACTATATCTTGCACATCAGTTCTGCTCTTATATACCCTTAATTTAACCGGATGTTGTTCTTCACGTAATGATGTTAATGGTGCAGTCTGAAAAATATTACTAAAAAACTGTTCCTTTATAGCAATATTTGATACATATGGTTCATCATCCATATTGATTACTCTAATTTAATCTATTAACATAGTTTATATTGGCTTTTTATCATTTGGGTTCAATTAATTTACCGAAGGAAAATACAGTGCCATTTGTTAATTGTGCTGCATTAGGATTGAGACCTTCATCTTTAGAGGGGTCATATGTTGGCGAATCAGTGATACGCACTCCACAGTATGAAACAGGTTGTGCACTAAAATCTTGATGGGTATATATACCAATTTGTTCAGCTTCTCGTAAAATCCATGCAAAATTATTCCAGAAATCTGGACCATGGTCAACAGTTCTTGTAATTGTATGACCTAGTTCATGAATTGCAACAAATGTCATTACATTATCATTTACTAATTTTTCTGGACCGCCATCACGTTGTCTTAAACACAGATGCATAGCCTCGCCCTTATTAACAGTATATGATGTATGCTCAGAATCTGGAGTAGATTCTATAAAACGTGCAGGTTCGGCTTTAAAATTTCGTATGAGCTGTTGTACTTGCAATTTATCCTTGTATTTTGATTCAAGATGGTCGCATAGTTTGGCTATCTTAATACGTACACGTGCCATTAAATTTGCAGCATCCTGTTTGTCGGGAAGGTCACGTACTTTATATATTTTACCATCAACAGAAGATTTAACTTCAACTAAAGGATATGTTGAACGACCTCCTAAAATATCACGTATTGTGGATGTCATATAATTAAGATTCATGGCTGAATATTTGTTATTAGATTTTGTTATTTAATATTAAATGTCTTATGCACCTGGATATGGACCAATAAATGGAATGAATCGTATGGCAGGAGGTGCGGCTACAAAAGTACCATCCTTATTGCATAGTATGCGTGAATCTCTTCCTATATCACCTGATGTGAATTCAGGTGCATATTTTAAATCAAGATGGGACAAACTATTTAATCTTAATGAAATCCGACTAATGGAGATATTTGAGATTCTGCAGTATGGCACATTATATTTGACCACAACATTTTTTGCAGGTGTAGGACTTGATTATTTGTTCCCAAAATATGATAAAGAAAAACCCACAAAGACGATATTAGCAGAAGTTATTCTACAATGCTTATTGTTAATCTTATCAGCTTTCTTTGTTAGAAAGTTGGTAAAATTAGTACCATTCTTATTTGTAGTTAATTTTGATTTAGATGGTGATGGAAAAATACCATTTTATAGACCATATGAATCTACTGAGTATATGGGTGAAATGATGATGAGTGTGATTTTTATTTCAGTTCAATTGAATCTTCTTCGTAAGGTGAATGAATTGAGTGCAAGACTCTATACATGGTTGTATAAAGAGGACCCAGGGTTATCAGGTAGATTATAATTAATCAGATAATCCGCTAGAAGAGTTGCTAGAAGAGCTGCTAGAAGAGCTACTTACTTTCTTAGACTTCTTAGAAGCCATCTTTGAAGCATTCTTCTTTGCAGCTGTAGCATTTTTACGTGCTTTGGAACGAGCAGCCTTTGCTGATTCGACTAATTTAATAGCGGCTGCTTGATTCATACCTCTACCAATTGCACCAGTGAAAGTAGAAACATTAGCAGCACTTGCAGCTATACCAGCATCTTTAAGAATATCACCAGCACTCTTTCTACGTACACTTAGTTCACGAGTTTTATTTGATTCTATACGTGCTCTAGAGCGACCACGAGTAGCAGGTGCATTGTTTACCTTTACATTTTCTGTTTTAGATTTCTTGCAGGTGCATTTGTACACTTTCTTAAGAGCATCATAAATCTTATCTAATTTTTTGTCCATTGTTTCTATATTTAATAGCCGGATTTTATTTTACAATGCAGCTATTAAATATTATTCAGAGTATACAGTACTTATTATAAATTTAAGCAATTTCTAAAGTACGACGGTTCATATCAGGTGCAATAGTGCTGTTTGAGAACACACTTACAGCTGTTTGAGGATTTGGGGGTTCAGAACGTAATTGATAATTTGCATTACGTAAGCTTTGGCCAACAGTATCAACACCAATTAAAGCACCAGCTGATAAGAAGTTCTTGCCCTTTAATGAACCATTGCCCATAGGATTTTGTTGAGCCCATGTACTGTCAGAATCCTTTGGTAAGAGTTCATTAGGAGTTAATTGATCACGAGGATAGCATCCACCAGCTTGTTCAGCGGAACCAAATTCAGAAGATGATTCATAACCTGCTAAATCTTGGAAACCTTCAGAAGCAGAAGGAGCAGCAGCTACGTGTTGAGCAGCCTTGATAACGGCTTCTTGTGCAGCACCTGCCATATCCATAGCAGTTGTCTTTTCACCAGTTGAGGTAGTATCCTTCTTACCACCTAGAGGCATGGTTTGAGGTACACTAGCATCAGTAAATGCTTCAGATTTCTTGAATAACCCACCAAATGTCGGGTCAAGAAGATAAAAAGCTAAAATTATAATTGCAAAAATGAGAACTGCAGCTAAGATGTTTGATCCTGACATATTTGATAATTGCTTCTATCTTTCGTGTCGTCCAAAAAATTCAATAAAAATACAATTAAACTAAAAATGGGGTCTTCATCCAATTATATTCGGGGGAATTCATTGTTCAGATTCTTCCAAATCACTATCGGACCATAAGGATGAGTCTTCAGATGAATCATCAGTAGGATATTCACTCTCATATGCACCAAAACGTTCCTCAAACTTACGCTGTTCTTGTTTTGCACGGAAATATGATAGCCGGGCATTTAAACGTAGTTCTTTAACACGTTGTCTAGCCTTTTCACGATGTAAATATGATGCATTACGTGGTTTTAATGGTTTAATCTCATTAATATCAGTAATTTCACTAATATCACTAGTAATTATATCATCAATCGGTACAATCTCATTAATTTCTGTATCATTTATATCCAAATTAATTTGCGGTATTTTATTAAAATTCCATTCAATTATGAATTTACCTGAATCAATAGCAATAGAATGAAGTGTCCATTCAACTTCTTCTTCACTGATTTCATTTAGTTCAGGATTTTTTATATGAACAGCATTTTTATAAATATAATCTGCTGTTATTGGTTTATTAAATAATCGCCCAAAGGTTTGTATAAATTCATTTAATAAAGGAATCCATACAGATTCCACAACCAATTCTGATAATTTACTAGAAGCCGCGCCTATTATTGTAAATTGTTCTAATGGAGATTCAAGTAAGAATTTATATATTTGGATTTGTTTTCCATTAACAGTTTTTTTAATGAAAGTGGGGCCTTTCCAGTGAGTCATGTTGTTTTATAGACTATAGAATTACTTTATATGGATTATGACGCGCTTGAAAATATGTGAAAAATAGTGCGTTATATGATTATTATACTATATAAATGGTAACAGAGTCGACAAGTTGGCTCCGGTCATGGGTAGAAAAGATATTAGTACAGTTACGTACAGATGAAACAAAACAATTATTGCAGGTGCATATTACAGACCCCTTAGTAAGTTATATTGCAGGTCGTGTGTTTCCATATATTATAATTACTGGTGTAATATTTGGTGCTATGTTTCTATTTATAATACTAACATTTGGATTAGTTCTTTTTAGAACATGGAAGCCTCCTGCCCCATTTACGACTGCACAATTAGGTGGATTTTGTTCACACTGTAGTAATATTTTGAATGCTGCTGCGATTGCTGCTGCAAACTAAGATTATTTCAAGAATAATAAATGTCAATCGCACCGCAACAAATACAGCCTATTGTGGCCACGCCAGGTACACCAGAATTTGGTAGTTTAGTACGAACATGGATGCATTACGATAATTTATCTATATCGCTTTCAAAACAGGCATCTAATTCCAGAAAGTTACGTGATAATTATGAAGATGCTATTATTAATTCACTAAAGAAAGTCAATGCAATGAATGCAGTAATACAAGTAACTGGTGGGAAAATTCAAGTGAATGAGGAGAAATCTGCTCAGCATTTATCAATGAATTTAATTGAACAAATGCTACATTCTTATTATAAGCAGCATGGTAAACAGGATGATACTGATAATATTATTAAATATATTAAAGCAAATAGAGGTATAAATAAGACATCGAAATTAAAGCGTATTGAAAACTAGTGAATAGAATTTAAGGAATTATTTATTTGTATTAAATAAAGAAAACAAATTAATATTTTTATTTATAAAAATGGAAAAAATAAAATATGTACCTCCAAATGCAAGGAAAACTATTAAAAAAACCGTACAAATAGATGTAGGTAATGAACAACAGTTTCCTTCATTATCCTCATCAGTTGTAGTAAAAAATGCAGAGTGGGGTATTAATAAAAATGTGATTGAAGATGAATACAGTGATTTTCAATTAGAGTTAAATGATGCATTAAAGTCAAAATGGATGCCGATGAATTTGATTAATCATAATGATACTGATGAGGAATATGAAGAATATGAATATGATGTTAAACAATTATTTTCAGTAAGATATATTGATGTAAATAATAGACTGAAATTTGAGGAGATGTTGAAGAAGTATGTGGAATGTAATTACCAACGAACATATGGTCGATTTATAGATTGGTTTGAGGCTTTATTTCATGATATTATTATACCAGACTTTTCTACAAATGGATATATGTTTACACATAATATTGTGCATATTAAATCAAAGATTCTACATTGGATATATAGAATTCATAATATGAGTGCAACAGCAATTAGTGTTAAATTTCCAGTTAATTTATGGATTATACCAAATAAGAAATTGCGTAGAGAAAAGGATTTAGAGCGTTTCTTAGAAATATTTCCAACTGAATATTGGGAAAGTATATATACTAGATGGAAGTTAGATTCTTATTGGATGTTTGATAGAGAGGATAAACGTGGTAGAATAATTTGTGATGATTTGCCATTTTTTATGTATTCTCTACTTGATTTAGCAATATCATCTCAAACTGAAATTATTGATACTGAAATTGCTGAAGAGGAGGAAGCAGAAGCATATAGTATTATTTTCAATGCACGTTATAGAAATAATTTAGAGAACTCAGATGAGTTTAATGATATTCTAAAAAGGAATGATACTGTTAATAGAGATGCATTACGTGGTGATAGAAAGCATGATTTGTGGTAAAAATCATATAATTATATAATAATATATTATAGAATAATTAATTATTATATATTGCATCTGTATATTTATTCACTCCATGCACCTTCGCGGAATGGAGATACACCAATTGAGTCAATATCTGATTTGAATTCAGCTACTTTTTGGTCAAATGCAAGTGCATCTGGTGATTTAGGTGCACCAGCAGCAATTAGTTCAGCATCATGTCCACTCTGTGCAGGTTTATTACCATAACAATTTACACCAAAACGTAATTCAGGATTATCAAAATATCCACCATTTATACCTGGACGTCCACAACTTGTACGTTGGTCAATTGGACCATCTTGTAATTTCTTCCATGTGTCTTCTTGTGTTGGATATAGCGCCATTTGACCTTTTACCCATCCATAGTTGCACCAATCAGCACCGCGATTATATGCATCTTTTACTTGTTCATATGTTGCTAATTCTGCACCGAGTGCCTTACATAATGGAGCAGAATCAGAATATGTATAACGATTGGATGCAATATTGAATACCTCTTTTTTACCAGGAAGAACCTTTTCTACAATTGATTCAGCTGCAGCTTCTGATGGTGTTGGTGGAGCTGCTAATACTGGCTCAGGCTCTTTTGTCTTAAATATATCCTTAATTGATGAAGGAAGTACTTCAATTATTTTGCTATAGAATGTAGTGAATAATACGATACATATGATAAAAAGTATCCCTAGACTTACATAAATCCAGTTTATACTAGAAGATGGCCCTGATAATGGAGTATTAACGCCATTTCTAATGTTATTAACAACGTTATTAGCTATGTTTGAGGCCGGAGTGACAGCAGCATTCATAATGGAATTCATACGATTAACAGTATTATTTACAAAACTATTCATTTCTTACTATTCACTTTGTCTTCTTTTACATTAAAATTTAAATAAATAATTGTGTAATAACTTATTTAAATATATGAGTCTTTATATTTCAGTACCAACAGCACGATTACCGCCACGAGAAGCAATGTATTGACGTTGTTCAGGAGTAGTACATACACAGCCGCTCCCACATGAAAAGGATGCACCGCAGCATTCAGGTTTGCATTGATTGTTTTTGAACATAAATAAACTGTCAGGTCCTGGTACAAATGTAGGGCCATTTAATGGTTCGTTCGGGGCATTTGCACGCCAAGCAGATTCATTGCCTGTTTGTAATACAATTCCATCAAATTCACCAATTGGTTTATATGCTGGTCCTGTTTCAGCCTGTTCATAGAAATAGTTAACAAATTTCTCTATTGCTTTACCTTTTTTGATATCATCAGTCATTGATGTAAATCCCTCAGATTGTAATAAAGGGTACACTAAAAACATATTCATTGATAAAATGATTGCAATGATTAATAAAATTGCTCCTGTTAATAAAAAGCCAGTCTTCATTTTATATAGAATTCTATTAAAATGGCGGGCATTCCTTCTGAATTCTTGATGTAACTAAATTGTATGTTAAGTTGATTTTTTTACCTATTTCTAAAGCATCACGTATATTATATTGTACTCCATTATCATATATTGTAAATTCACCACCTTCAACAATTATATTATATCCAATACCATATTCATTATGCATTTCATTATTAACTTCAAAAGTACAATTATTTTTAGTAGGATGTACCCAGTTATTCTGCTGTTTTATCCAAATACCATCTGATATCCAGTTGTTATTTGGACATGATATATTTGTTTTATAAATTCCCAATACATGAACATAATCTTTCATTGAATCAGAATATACAAAATCACCAATTGAAATATCTGATATTGGGCATAATATACCCCTATTATTTTCACAGTATTTTAATACAGTAATATTAGATGATAATACAGGGTCATTAATAGGAATATGTTTGCTTATTGGATTATAATGATTTAATATATTATTACATGCAGAATGATATAATGAATATCCAATAGTATCAGTGGGTGACAGTTCTTCCCAGTCTCTAAACCATATGACAGAGCTGTCAGGAGACAGGGCAGGAATACAGCGATTGGATATGACAGGACAGTAGATTCGACAGTATTTTTTAGATATTATTTTAGCAGTTGGGCACATATTAACAGTAATCCATGAATTACCATACCATATTAAATGGTCAGCACTAACATGAATTCCTGATATATCATACATTTCTGTAGAGGCGCCATTAAATTCATATAGTCCCTCTACAATTCCATTACCAGCAAGAATATCTCCTATTTTCAAATCTTTAATTTCTTTAATAGTATTATCTGCCATAAGAACTGGTGTATTTTCAGCAAGACAGAAAGTTGATGCCATGCCACCTACCATTGCACCTAGACCTGCTATAACTAATGCTGTAATTACAGCCAAAATTTTAGGTATAACTGGAAAGAAAAATAAGAATAATAATATAACAATTGCAAGTAGAATTCCAAGAATGATTAATACAACTTTAACCATAAAATCAATTGAATTTAGAATAGCATATAATACTGATAAACCAGAATAAATTTGTGCAACAATAATTGCATTAATTCGTTGTAGTGAGCGTCTAATGGCATGTGAAATACGTGCTACTTGTGCAACTCCTGCTGAATAAGATTTATAAAAGGGGTCCATTAATTCAGTAAATGTAGATGATACATTTGATATCATTGATTGTATTGTGTTTTGAATAGAGCTAATTACATTTGTTGTAGAGGATTGTTTACCAATAATAGTTAAAAACATGGCCACAATTTGATTGAGAATATTTTCAATAATAGTATCACTACAAAAGCTGAAGTTATCAGCTGCAAATGCAGCTGCTGAATTGGGATATCCATCAGGTTTGTATAGAAAACTGCTAAACAAGACACTGGGTTCGCATCGACGATTTGCCCAGTCACCTTTTATTTGTGATATTTCAAGACGACTCATTAAAGCTGCACCACCAAATATTAATGTGGTTGTTAATATAATTAATGGTATGAATGATGATTCCTTTAATGTATATTTACTGTCCATTTGAAATCCATCAGATGAGGAAGACATACTACTATTTTCTCGAGACAAAGTTATTCATTTATTTTATCTGCATATGGCTCTTCAGAAAAGGGTGATAGAACTTCAATATGGTCTCTAATTGTTACATCATTTTCTAATATTAATGAACTAGACGGAGATACAATAAACCCATAACATATTTCATTTGTATTATTAACATTATATAATGTATGTGCTCTTACCCATTGATTATTATTCCATATTAGTGTTGTAGGGGATATTCTATTATTATTAACAATACATATGGATGGTGTAATATATTTAATTATACCTATAATTTTAGCTGATTGTGAAGAGCTGTGAGAAAATACTATATCCCCAAGCTGTATATTTTTAGCTGGGACAAAACTGCCATCCTGTATTTTAACCTGCGTATTTTCAGAAATACCTGGCTGTGTTTCTTTCATATATTTTGCTGTATCTTCATTATCTATTGAAATTCCATTTAATGATTTATTTATATACTTAATATATTCTATATCACCTTCATGAGTTTCATCATAATCACGAAATATGTATTCATCAATAGGTATTAAATTATTATTTGTATTAAAACATATAAATGGTTTATTAATTCCACCATTCCATTCACCTGCTTTAATTGCATTAGGATGTTCTCCAGCTGGTATAAATTTGTGTTTATGTTGGACATAATGATTTGTACTAACAGTTATATTACCCAAATTAACAATAGGTTGACCATCGCCAATAAATTTATGTATTGCGGTTATTTTACTGCTAAATGTATTATATTTATCTGTGATAATATCTCCTATTTGAACACATGATATAGGAGCTATACCTTTATCTTTAATAATTACTTTAGTGGATGGGTCAAAACAGAAGAAATTGAGGAATTTAACAATGGTTGAATCTGCTAAGTTATTTACAGCTGTAACAGCACTCATACCCATATATATAATTGCAAACATGCTCCCATATACACGATTCATTAACATTTTAATACGTTGTGCTGATAGTTGAATACGAAACATAAATTGTGAAATACGCTGCCCAAATTCTTTAAAAATATTGAAAATACCACCTACTAGAGTTGCTAATTGTAGTTGTAATGAGTTTGCATTAGATACTAATGTTGTCATTACACCCATAATAATTTCAACAATCTTGTATAATGGTCCAAAAGACTTAGTAGCTTTCTTAGATAAAATAGTACTCATACAATAATTGAAATTTTCCATTGTATCATATCCATAAAATGATGCTATTGGTAATATATGTGGTTGACATCTTATTTCTGTCCAATTATCCTTCGATATAAATGATGATAATAAGAAGTCAAGTGTAAAATATAATGTAAATAATAAGGATGTTAACAATATTAATGGAATAAATGTAGATGTTTTTTCAACAACTATAATCGGATTTGCTTGTGATGTAACTGCATTTAATATTGGTGTTGAATCCATTTATTAGCTACATGTATCTTTATATACATTTAATAAATGCATATTATATGTATATAAGTTATTAATCTTTAATAAAAGACATTTTCAAGTTATTTAATATATTTACTCTTTATCCATTCACGGTCTTTAGAGAAAACTTTGGATGCAGCCGGAGCTGTTCTAGTAGATAATTTAGAAACTGCATTCAATTTATGATATACTTCTAAGGGACCATATTCATCAACTGCTCTTTCTAGAGCAACATGACGAAACTTATCAGGTAATCTATAACCATAACCATGTTTTAATAGCTCACCCTCTTTCAAGTCACCAAATATTTTTTTACCCTTTCCAGGTAATCCGCGGTCTTTAATGCATTGAGATGGTACATATGCTTTTGATGTTGTAGGTCGGATGCGTACAGTTTTACCTGCACGATGTACCTTATATCCTTCACGTATTATAGTATTACGATATGCACGTACATATCCTTTACGAAGTATAAAGCCTTTCGGACATGTCTTACGTGTACCCTTTCTGCTTGGACTTCTTTTAGTACGTCTAGTAAACATTTCTTCTAATCCATTGTTAGAGTTTCATTATTTTGAGAATATGGATAACAATGATATGACACTTCTATTGCATCAATTAACAACATCTTAAGAACATCATTATTTTCAATAATATCTCTATATTTATTATAAAAATCAGTTGCAAATTCTGGAATTTTCCCATTATTATTTATTGCATTAATGAATTGTGTTCTATTAATATTCAATTGTTCAATATAATTATTTAGTGGTTTTAATTCATCTGGTTTAAACTGTTTATTGATAATAGTGTTATTATATTGTTGTCTTTTATTTGTATCTAATAACTTCTTAAATTCTTTATATATCTCTTCAATATCATTAATATGAGATGTTGTATGACTTTCTATAGCACCACCATCATATAGTGCATTTTCAGGTGTTTGGAATTCATCATCACTATCGCTATTCATTTAATTATCTATATGAAAAGTTATTTATATAATCCATATGCTATAAAAATAAGTGCAGTTCCTGCAATAAATGCGACAGATGAATATTGAATCTTTTTAGCTGTATCTGCACTATCATATAATGAAATCATATTACTATACGGTTCTTTAACAGGTGGTGGTACCGGCGGAGCATATCTATTATAGCTAATTGCATTTAGCTGTAGTTTTGTAAGTTGATGTGCAATAGAAGCAGGACTGTGTGGGTCATTTAATGCATCGGGTCGAGCCATTTCAGGTGAAAATACAGGTTGATTTTCTATTAATAATGGAGCTGGTTGTTGTTGTCTTGAACGTAATTTAACTAATTCTGCAGCTGACATGATGCGTCTTAAATACGATGTAGGAAATAATAATATAATTAGAAATGAAGTTCCAAAAAGAGGCTCCTAAAACAGAAAAGAAATCATTTACAGAATCTATTGCAGAAGCTGAGTCTGCTCCAATTGGTTTTGAACCATCTACACGTTCTAAATTTATTAAAGAAAATATAGAGCGTATAGTTCAATATAAAAAGAATGGAGTAGATGATAAGGATATTTTTAAACATTGTTCAGATTTTGCAGAACAGTTTCCTGAATTATTCAAGAAAATTCTAAGTGGAGATGATATGTCAACACTTAATACAATGTTACAAATGCTTGATAAAATGGGTGAAGGGAAATTATCACAACATCAAGCATCTGTTGTAATTGGCAAAAAACTAGCTAATGATTTTATAACACCCATTATTAATAAATAAAAATGAAACATTATTATTTTAATTTATATATTCAATTATAATGGAGCGTCAACTACAGTATAGATATATATTTAATGCAACATGTATAAATGTAGATGATATGAATACACAAATTCATTTTATCTTCATATTTTCATTAGTGAATATAATATTATTATTCGTATTTGCTGCAACTAGTTGTATGATATTTTGTGAACCCATCTGTTGTGAATCAGAAAATCGCAAATATTGTAAACGACGCATTATACCTATTCAATAATTACTGATTTATTCATAGGTATTTGAAAAAAATTACAATATTCTTTACTTGTTACAAATATTTGTTTCCATAATTCATTAATTTCAGTTGTATTATGTTCTTTTTGAGCCCATTGTACAGAAATATCTAAAGAATGTATTTGTTCATTCAAACGTTTCTCTTGTATATTATATAATACTTTTTTAAAATCATTAAATAGATCTTTATTATATATTTTATCAGAATTTGTAATAAATATTGACATATCAAAATCAATCAGAGGATTCTCATTTATTTGTGAAGAATATGATGTGAAAAATTGTGAAGAGAATAATTTTAGAACTTTAGAAATATCATTATTATTTCCAATAAATTTTGAACCTATAAAATATTGCTCAGAATTACATGGACGACTCATTGCAGGTTTATATAGAGTCCATTTTTGAAAACACGATGACAATAAAAAGAGAAATAACTGTGTATATTCTTCAAAAGTATCAAATATTTTTAATATATATGTTCCATGACCAATTGATAATGTATTTAATGCAATATAGGATGTTCCAATTAATAAGGGAAATATACCTTTTTCTTGACCAAAATAATCCACAGTAAAATCAAAACCACCATCACCAGTAACAACATACAATTTTCCATCTATTGTTGCAGTTTTAATAAATGATTCTTGATTAATAGGGTCTAATATATCACCTGTACCTGATGCACCATATATAATATTTATTTCAGGATGTTTTTTAAGAAAAGTTGATGCCCTTTTCCATCCAGGTACATGCGATTTAGTAGATTTTAATGACATTGCATAACAGTGTGTCATTTTCTTTCTACTTCTATCAACTGCATGATACGTTGCTTCTATAAATCCACCTGGACCTTCACATAAATGTCCCGTTCTAATATTATTTCTGTCTATATCATTAATAACATTAGATATCTGAAACATTTCTATTAATTTAAAATATGACCTACTAAGAGGATGTATTAATGATAATGATTGTGGTATTGTAAATTTACCACTTGTAGTATATACCAGTTCATATGGATTATTAATTTTCTTATAATATTCCCATTTATCTTCATTTTCAATGGTTTCAATTGATTTCTTTTTATCAATTAGCTGAGCTGATAGATGTTGAAATAATTGTATTGGTTCCATTTGCTGAACTTGCTGTATTGGTTGTGTTGTTATCGATGATGTGCGTGTTTTCGTTAACCATTTGAATTCCATCCATGGTGGGTGTTTCACTGATATTACGTCCATAATTATTATTTTGTCCTGTTGACTTAGGCACTTCCTCTACTTCATAGCATAATAGATTATTAGATAAATCATAAATAATAAAACTCATATCTAACTGTTCATTTTGTTTGGGTCCTGATGATGTAACATATTGTAATGCTGCATTAATACTGCTACTTATCGCATCTAATATAAAACCTGATGCAAGTGTAGTTCCTGTTGCAATTGCACCTGCTGCTGCACCTGCTATAATTGCACTTGTAGATGATGCTGCAGATATACTATTTGTTACTATATATGATGTTGTTCTTGTAGCAGAATTACTAATAGCTGCAGGAATATCTCCTAAAACTGCGCGAACACCTTCTGTAATAATACTGCCTACTGCAAATGTTCCATATTCTGCTGCTGTTGCAGCAACTGTACCTGTTGCTTTAACTGTTGAATATGTAATTGCTGCTGCTGTAATACCTGTAACCATTGCAGCAGAATGTATATTAATCCAATTAACTGGAGGCGTTGTCTGTGTTATTTCATATGATATTGATGGAATTATTGCACTTAATGATATACCTGTTTGCACATTAGATATATCTTTTAATAGAGATGAACCTCTATTAAATGAAAAAGATATATTATGTGATATATCGTTTTCATTCATACTATTTTTATATTATTATATATTTATATTTATATTGCCTCTATTTATTCATCATATACAGTCATTTCCATTTCTGGTTCATCAAGAATAGAGATTGTATTTGAAGGCATTGTTACATTCATATGGAAATGTGAAGTAGCACATGCATCATTAATATCATCTATTTCAAGCTTAGCCATGATTTCTGCCTCATTTTCATCTTCATCCATTTCATCAATAGGTAGGCCTTCAAGTAGACGTGGAAGAGCTGCTTCATCAAGTAGGAGTTGTGAGAATGATGTACCGCCACGAATAGTTTGACCCATCATAATATTACTTGATACGCCTGTTACAGGGTCCATTTCACCAAAGAGAGAAGCTTTTAATAGAATCTTTGCAGTCTCTTCAAAAGATGCTTTGGCGAGTGGACCAATATTACTCTTATTAATACCATAACGGTCAATAGACATGAAACGACCTTGACGTGTCATCATGTCACATAGAAGACCAAGATGTCTATAGTTGAGACCCACTTCATTAAATAGAGATGTCATTTCATTTAGTAGTACTGCACGTGATGCTTCTACACCCAATACATCAAATATATCATGTGGATGAGTACTATAAATTTTGCTACCATCTAGTGCAGAGTGATTCATCACTTCCAAGAAATTAGAACCATCCGTTTCAATTAAATATTGTTCCTTTTGTTTATAGGCACCATCAACTTTATGGAAATGGTCAGTATCCTTCTTGAATGCAGCTGAGATAATACCAGGGATACCACGAATTACAATACCAGTAAGCAGTTTATTTTGCAGTTTCTTGAAATGTGTTAGGTCATCCATTACATTAGTACCTGCAAGAGATTCCATGGAGATACGAATACGCATAATAAGACGTTTATCATTATAATCACTATATACAAGACTGATTTCATCCATGAAGTGATTCTTGAGAACAAAAGCAACATCACTCATAGAGATATTTTTATTAAACATTTTCTCACGGTCCAATTCAATACGTAGGAGCCATGGGCTGAGTTTCTTAGAGTCTTCTTCATCTTCTTCAACACTCTGCTCAAATGCCTTGTAGAATTTAATGAGGTCACGGTCCTCTTGAAGAACAGTTGTTTCATCATTAGGGTCATAATAAATTGCAGCACGAGTTGTAATATCTTTTAGCAAAGTAAGTTCCAAGTCTTGTGCTACTTCACGTGCCTTCTCCTTATTTAGAGCATATTCTGCACGCATTGGTGCAGTTAGAGAAATGGCTTTAGGATTTTTAGTTACTTTTAGAAGTTCCTTCAGACGTGGTACACCACGAGTTACATTTGATTTGGATGCTACACCTGCCAAGTGGAAAGTATTGAGTGTCATCTGTGTTGATGGTTCACCAATACTTTGTGCAGCAAGGATGCCAACTTGTTCACCTGGTTGTACCCAGCTTTGCCAGTTCTTAATAATAAGCATTTCACACATTGTATCAAATGCACTACGAGTGAAACGTTCTTTGATAATTAGTTTATGTGGCGCCAATTGGAATCGTAGTAGAGCACACCACATAGTATTAAATGGTTGTGTCTTTTGAATAATTTTATTAATTCCATCAAGAACATAATCAGGAGTTAAGTCTGTTTTATTTGTTGGTTGGAGTGCAAATCGTACTTTTATATTTGTTAGTAGACGTTCAATATTAACAGGAGAGTATACAGCACCTTGATGTAGAGAACCGAATACTCCTTCTACTAGCATCTTTTGGTCAGATAGCATTTGTTCAACATATTTGCCAACTTGTGTAGCATCCATTGAATATGATACACCATCTTCTAGAATTGTAGTGAAATCTATATTTTGCATGCCATATTCACGTTGGATATCAGCTTCAGTTAGTTTACCTAGAGGATAACTTTGTGATTCAATCTTGGTTGCATTAGTACCATCCTCACCATAATGAAACTGTAGAATTCCCATATTTGCATCACGTACAGTTCCATCATGTTGTACAACAAGGTCTTCAAGAGCTTTGACCATTTGACGTTGAATATAACCTGTATCAGCAGTTTTTACAGCAGTATCAATAAGACCTTCACGACCAGACATAGAATGGAAGAAGAATTCTTGCGGAGTGAGGCCGCGAATGAAGGAGCTTTCAACGAAGCCACGTGCTTCAGGTCCATCATCATACTTCTTATAGTGTGGTAGTGTGCGATCAGTGAAACCGTATGGGATACGCTTACCTTCAATATTTTGCTGTCCTACACATGCCATCATCTGGGCAATGTTAATAGGACCACCTTTGGAACCAGCACGTACCATAGCAGTCATACGATTCTCATCTGCTAGAGAACTTTGACCAATCTTACCTGATTCATCAGTAGCTTGATTGAGTACCTTGAATACACGGTCTTCGAATGCTTGTTGATTTGTTTGACCAGTATTATTATCAAAGAGATCCAAGTGTACTTGTAACATAATATCACCAATTTCTTTTTTGCGTTTCTGAATTTCTACTTCCATGCGTCCCTTTGTTTGGTCATCAGCAATCAAATCACTGATACCTACACTGAAACCATTTAGTACAAGATAGTTTTCCATAGTATTTTGCATATTATCAATGAGGTCAACGGCTGTTTGAGGGCCATAGTCATTATATGCAACATGAATGATACCTTTGGAGGGTTTTGCAAAGATGCCCTTATCCATGACACCTTCTAGTACTTCACCTTCACGAATTTTAACGATTGCTTCAGAACCATTTTGCATTTCAAGATTAATGGGTGGTAGTAGTGCTGAAACAACATTTTGTCCAGTATATCTTTCATTATCAGAAGTGGGTAGATTACCATCAAATCGTTTATTCCACATCATCATATTCATAAATTCACGTTTATTAAATGTAGTACCTGGTCTGGTAATACGATAGACACCAACGAGTGTATCTTGTACAATACCAATAATTGGTTTTGCATCGCGTGGTGTAATTAGTTGATGAGGTACAGCTGCTAGTTCTTCTAGTTCTGTTGCTGCCTCATAGCTTTGTGGAATGTGGGCATTCATTTCATCGCCATCAAACGTTACTACCCATGCTTTCGCATGGGACTAGACTATATCTTATGCCTTTCATAGTTGAAAGACCGACCCCCATTTAGTCGTTGCACACTTCTCCATAGAATTTCTTCATTAGGAGTTTGGCTCAGGATTGCCCATTACTTGCTTTTAAAAGCTCGTATCCTCTTGCGTTATTACCTTTGTTGCTATTAACAACAAGTCCATTGCGGTCTTTCTCCGCGGCCCCCATTATATTTCTATAATAGGTTGGTAGCTTGAGGCTTTAGGGGTTTCCCTGAATTTGAGGATCTCGCATCTTTGCTCCATAGCACAAGATACTAGACGGTTATATATACATATTCAGTTGGCGAAACCGAACACATAGGAGTTATTACACTGTTTTCCTTCTATGGATTAACTCCACCCATAGAAGCAGCCGCCTGTTGCCGACATTGATTAAGAATTTTGTCATCTATTTTAATATTAGTAAGTTGTAGTTCTTCAATAAAATCTAAGGCAGTTTTGTATGATAATTCATGTAAGGTATTTTTTCCTCCAAAACAAATTCGAAGTCTTTCAGCTCTATTTTTCATTTTATTGGTCATAAAGTATATAGCAATTAAATTGGAAGCAGTTGTTATTGTAATATCTGTAATATCTCCATTAAGATTTGTTATTTGTTCTTTTTGTTTAGCAAATCTATCAGCGCAGTTATCAATAACTTTACATTGTAGTTTATTAATAAACTCTAGTGCATCATTATATGCATCATCAAATGTTTTATTGTTATCTTGACCAAATGTAATGCGCTTTCTAGTATTATCTTTCATATTAATATATACATAAATAATTGATGCTTCAGCTTCCTTATTAATAGGATGAATTTCTGCTTGAATAGCATCAGTAAACATTGTATGAAATGAACTTGTTTTATGATGTTTATTACGTGAATGAGACATTACATTATATCCATTTGGTACTAGAGTATTACTTTTATTAATCCATTCTGCTTCTAATGCATCTAATTCTTGTAGAGGTGCTTTAGCAATTTCAACTAATTCAAATGAATCTTTACCATATTCAGTAATTGCATTTGCAATTGGTGTAGAATGACTACTTGAAGCAGATACATGGTCGCACCAACGACCTTTAATACCATAATTATATTTTTTTCCATTTTTACTTTTAAATTCTTTTGCTTGACCAATATATGACTTATTTGTATTTTTACATGTTGCCTTATAAATAAATCCGAACTCCATCTTATTAATTAATATATGAATGATGACTTTAAACTCTTTACCCTGATTTTATCGGCATTATATGGGGTACACGCGGACACATTCATTCTGAAGGTATTAAATGGTAGTACCTTCACTTTGTGACCCATCATAGACATTCTATGAAGAGTTGGTTGACGATTAAAGAGTAGAATATCACCATCCATAAGATGGCGATTAACTACATCTCCAATACGAAGTACAACTTCATTTGTAGGGATATGACGTAGAGAAATCATACGTCCATCAGTATGTACCACAGTCTTTGCACCAGGCCATTTATCGGCACCATTCTGTACAAACTTATACAGTCGGTCACGATTATACATTGTAACACGTTCAGGTGTAGTTAGATTCATGGCAATTTTGAGAGGTACACCAATTTCTGCAATGGATAGATTGGGGTCTGGTGTAATAACAGAACGTGCACTGAATTCTACACGCTTACCCTGAATATTATAACGAATACGACCTTCCTTTGCACCAAGACGCTGTTGAATGGATTTAAGAGGACGACCAGAACGCTGTGCAGATGGTGCTACACCAGGGATTTGATTATCAACAAGTGTTGCAATATGGTATTGTAGAACCATTGTCAAATCATCCACCACATTTTTGGAGGCATTATTTTCGATTTTAGTAGCCAACATTTTGTCATTTTTGATGATTTCAAAGAGCTTATGTGTCAAATCATCCTCTGAACGTTGATTATTATCTTGTACAACAGAGGGTCTTACTTGAGGAGGAGGAATAGGAAGTACAGTACAAATCATCCAATCAGGACGACACCAATGACGACTTAGACCCATGAAATCAACATCTTCATCCGTGATACGTTTGAATAGTCGTAGAACATATTCGGCTTCCAATGGTTGAGGTGGTGTAAAGTTTGCAATAATACGTGCAATGCCGTCACGTACATAGTTTTTTGGTTGCAATGCACCACAACCATCTTCGATTTCTTGACCACATCGTTGAATAGGGTCACATAGTGCGAGTACTTCACGCCAACGTGCTTCACCCTTACGTTTTGCAATATTTGGATGCTTATCTTTATCAATTAGAAGTTTGGAACAACGCACACATACGCAACGTAATACATTAAGAATCATAGGTAGAAATTGAATGTAATATACTGGTCTTGTTAGTGTATAATGACCAAAATGACCCGGACATCCATGATTTGTTTGAGCACATGAACGGCATGTTTTACCATTATCTAGGACTCCCATACGAGGGTCAAATAGACCTCCAATTTTTGGTTCATTGCCTTCATAAGTTGCTTGAGTAGTAATTTCAACAACTGAGCGGCGTTTGATTTCTTCTGGTGAAAAGATACCAAACTGCACACCTACAATTGGTTCAACATCTGAAGTAGCTTGATGGAAACCGACTGGCATTCTCTATTCTTGTTAATAATATGAGTTGTTTAGCACTGAACAAGATGGGGTCTAATTTCGATTTTGACGATAGAGTCTGATCAAATTTTGCGTCAAACCTTTATGTTTGTATTATTCTATTATGATTGTTATTATATGAATTAATATCATCATACAGTCTAAAAATTGGTACATATTACATATTAAAATGGAGTCACAATATACTGAATTTGATGATAGATATGCTGCTTCTTATACAAAAACATGGAAGGGTCGCATAATTGATGAAATCCAAACAAAATGTGCACTAGCAACACTGCTTCATACAGAGGATTTTGGAGAAACTGTATTATTGGATGGAGAAATTCAATCAACTGCTGCAGATGAAAAACTGTATCATACTTCCCTGACAGCTCCTGCATTGGCAGCCTGCCCTGCTGCTGTCACTGCCTGTATCCTGGGTGGTGGTGAGGGTTGTACTGCTAGAGAACTGTTAACATGGCCTTCAATAAAATCAGTTGACCAAATTGATTATGATGAAGAGTTTGTACAGTTTTGCAGGAAGAATCTGTGGCATTGGACAGGATGTGTATATGCTGATTCAAGATTGAATGTGGAGTATGCTGATGCATGGTCCGTTGTAAAGCAGTTAAGAAAATATGACGTAATATGTATTGACTTAACTGATTTTGATATTACTTCTGGTTCTAAGAAATATAATGAGGAGTTGGATAGAGCAGGATATTTATTGGAGAGAACTGTCTCCTGGCTAAAGCCAGGAGGAGCTCTAACGATGTACTGTGCATTAGACAGCAGGAAAACTGCGCAGTTTTGCAGGGATTTACAGTCCAGAGTTCATGCAGCAGATTGCACAGTAAAAACAGATGTATACAGTAAATATATACCGAGTTTTGCAGGAGAAGCTTATTTTTTATTAGTGACTAAATAATGCGCTGTGCGCTATTTATTGCCATTAATTGTAGGATTATTTGTGGAAACTGGTTTTGAAGATGACCAGAGTTGCATATCAGCATCACGTTGTTTTTTCATTTGTTCGAGTTTATTAGTGAGTTCATTAGATACAGCAGTATCAGGTGCGCGTTCTTTACAAGTTCCAGGACCCCAACGACGGACAGCACAAGATGACATTTTAATATATATTTAATACATTACTTTAATTTACCAATAAGCACTTCCTTCACATATTTGTACATTTTTTGGTTTATCAGACTCTATTACATTAACCCAATAAGAATTAATGGATTTATTTATTATATCATTTGATTGCCAACGACCACCTTTAATTCCAAAGAATAGTTGTAATGAACCTCCAATATACATAGTACTTTTATGAAGTTCAGTAAATATATAATTACTTGTTAACATACCAAATCCTCCACAGCTTACTAATGCAATATCAAAATCAAATGTTTTTACAAGTTCTTTTAAATCATTTTTTATTATATTAAAATGGTATTGCCATGAATTATTATCATGACTACCACCATTTTGCTGTGGAGGTTTATAAACATGAAATTCAGTTGTTTTATCAAAAATATTATTTGAAAATATCTTATCAATATATGGTAATTGTTTTTCAATTGTATTTTTATGTGATGAAATAATAAGCACTTTCTTATTTTTAAATATATTGTTCCATTTATAAGATGAATGATTCATAAAATAGAATGGTTCTAATGCCTGTGCAGGTATTTGTACTATATTATCTTGTATATTATTAAGAATATTGTAATATTCAATTGCTTGTGTATACATTGCACTATCCCATATACCTAATAGTTGGCTATTAATAATTGAATTATGATATTCTGTAACATATTTAATAATATCATCAATACTAATAAATTTAATTCCAGCAACAAAAAGCATATTTTGTAGTAAATAATCAGGGATTTGTTGTTGATTTGATAATAGCTTTCCAGTTAAAGATGTTTCATTACCAGATAAACGACCAATAAAGAATGGTTCATTTGTTTTTTGTTTATTTAATATAAATTCTTGAAGCTTTAAAAAACCATCAAGTTTATCATTATCTGTATATGATGGTATATTCATAATATTTAAATATTCTTTATTATAGTTTAAACCATTAAAGTATATTAATATACTAAATGAAAATTGCATTATTAATTCCAACCACATCATTTCGTAGAGATGAATGGAAATATATTGTACAAAGTTATTTATATAATTTAACAATTAAAACATTTTTAGAAACATGTGATGTAGAACATGAATATAAATTTTATATTGGTATAGATAAGAAGGATAGAATATTTGATGATAAGAAATCAAAAGAAAGAATTGAAAGACTATTTCAAGGAAAGCCTGTATCAGTCGAATTTATATATATGTCTGAATGTAAGAAAGGTCATTTGACAGCTATGTGGAATATTTTATTTAAGAAAGCATATGATGATGGATATGATTATTTCTTTCAATGTGGTGATGATATATCATTTAAAACAAAAGGCTGGATAAATGATTGTATTAAAATATTAGAAGAACATAATAATATTGGTTTAACAGGTCCAATAAATAATAATCCAGTAATTTTAACACAAGCATTTGTTTCAAGAAAACATATGGAAATATTTGGATGGTTTTTTCCAGAAGAGATAATTAATTGGGGATGTGATGACTGGTACAATGAAGTGTATAAACCAGAACATTTCTTTCCATTAAAACAACATTATTGTTCAAATGATGGTGGAGTACCTCGATATCAAATAAATAATGATCCATTATATGAATATAATATGCAAATAAATACAATGAAATTACGGAATGATGTTAAAATAATGGCAGATAAACATAGAGAATTAATTATTAATTATAATAAAATGTAATTAATTTGTCAATATTAATATCAAAATCTGTATTTAATTCTTTCCATCCAAGTGAACGTAATTTATCTGAATTAATTGCATATCTATAATCATTAAATGGTCTATCCTCAATATATTCAATATATTGTTCATAGTCATTTGTATTATATATTTTATATATTAATTTTTTTGCAAAATCTATAACAGAATATTCTTGGTTTGTTCCTATATTATAAATTTCAGATATTGCTCCTTTTTCTATAATCAAATCAACTGCAGTACATACATCATCAACCCATATAAAATTTCTTCTTGATTCTCCTTTACCATGAATTGTAAGTTTTTTATTATTATATAATAATTTAATAAATTTTGGTATTAATTTTTCTGGATATTGATATTCACCATATACATTATTACAACGAATTATAATAATTGGAAGTTTAAAACTATGATAGTAAGTTTGTACTAATAATTCAGCACCTGCTTTTGTAGCAGCATATGGATTTGTAGGATTTAAAATAGAGTCCTCTTTACATCCATTATGTTCTAGTGAAACTTCGCCATATACTTCATCTGTTGAGAAATGTATGAATTTCTTCAATTTTCCATATTCTTTTGCACATTGTAATAATACATGTGTACCATATACATTATCTATTGTATATTGTAGTGGTTTATCAAATGAATTATCTACATGACTTTGTGCAGCAAAGTGAATAATAATATCTATATTATATTCATATAATATATAATTTATTAAATGTATATCTGTTATATTACCTTTAATAAATTTATAATTATTATTTTCTTTAATATTAGTTGTATTTGAACAATAATTAATACAGTCAATATTATATATACGTATATTATTATATTTATTTAAATAATATTTAATAAAATTAGAACCAATAAATCCACACCCTCCTGTTATTAAAATATTCATTTATATTAAATATAATTGCATTGTGTTTAAATTAAGAATTGTTTAATATATATTCAGATATTTTAATTGAATTATCTGGCATACTAACTTGAATGGAATCATCTGTTATTATTAATTCTTTATTTCCTAGAAAGCTAGCAACTTCAGATAAAGAACTATCAGGACAAACAAATATTTGTGAATATATAAAATCACTTAATACATTTAATATAGATTCAGATTTTTCATATAATATAAATTTATATTTTTCCTGTAAAAATAATACATCTCCATCACTATGTACATATATTGTATAATTTGGATATTGTTTAATTAAAATATATAATAATTTATCTAAATCATTAATATATTTATGAATAGATTCACCTCTACCAGTTGTTGCTGCATCTCCAATTCTAATATGTATAACTATATTGTATTTATTTAATCTAGATTTTGGTAATTTGTTATTAATAAAGAAATGTTTATATATATTTATATTTTCTATATGTTGCTTTCTATCATTTGATGATAATAATAATTTATCAAAATAATATGCATTATCTATTGAATAAATTGTATTATTATCTGCATTAATTGGTATGTTATATAATTCATGTGAATGAATATGATTATTATAATGTTTAACTATAATTTTATTATGATATATAAATTCTTTAACACATTCAATTAAATACTGTTTTACACTTTCTGCTTCATTATTATTAATATGTTGAAAATTAAATGGTTTATTTATATATATATATCCATCAAAATAATAATTATTAATATTATGTAATATTAATGAACTAAATAGTCCATGTAATTGATGACCAAACCCATCTATACCATGTTGTATTATATGTATTGTCATTTTTAGTATATATATATATCATCTTTATATTCAGTATCACATAATACTAATAATATTGCATTTTCTGAAAACTGTTCCATTTTAATATAATTATTTGGTGGTATTACTAATAATTCAGTTGGTCTATTAAGTATATATGTTGCTTCCATATTATTATTTATATTTTTTGTGGTTATATTTACATTTCCTGATATTATTATTAATATTTGTGTAGTATTTGCATGGCCATGATAGCCTCTATTATTATTTTGAATATTATTATCAAATCCATATATATAAAATACTCTTTTAATATTAAAATTAATATCTGAATTATTAATACATACTAATTTACCTGGTTTATTATTAATATGTTCAGATAATTCTATTCTATAACACTCTTTATAATTTAACATTTTATAATACTAATTACATATTTTAATTATTTAAATATCTATTAATAATTAAATAATTAACAATGATTAAATTAAATAATTTACAAGAATATAATACATTATTTA
>JACCDX010115116.1_pt1 | contig 29833 bp, 24 predicted proteins | sample 7449681 | NCBI WGS metagenome assembly JACCDX01 (sample SAMN15323450, study PRJNA562643) | freshwater metagenome | isolation source: river surface water | place: USA:Blue River Watershed | collected 2017-08-18
GGCGTCTGGAGTCTTTATTTGCCTCTTCTGATTGTCAGACACTATATATATTTTACCATCTGCCAGGTTATGAATAATGGTTCCATCTCTAAAACCAAGAACTCCTGCGTAAGGTATATGTGATATATTGGCAAACTTAGAGTTGATTACTGGTGTTGCCCAAGACTGCAGGCATCTTTCTGAGTAAACTTTATACCTTTTATTAGACTTGACATAAAAGTTTCCAGATTCTGTCCTATAGAACATACCAGATATCATATAAGCTTTTCCAGGAAGGTATTTAACCTCATCAAGATTAGGAGAGCTCTTCAACCTTTTGAAGTAATTCAGCATTATATTCTGCAGTGTCCTTTTCTTTTTGAGATTGTTCATTCATCATGTAAGTAATTTCTGCTCTTAGCATAGCAATTTGAGTCTCATAGTTAGAGACAAGATCTCCCATGCGCTGTTGTAGAGCGGCAATGATTAGTTCCGCTTTTTCCATTTTATCTCTTTTCTATTATTCTTCCAAAGACAATGAGTCTTTTTCTGCCACAAGAGCTGTTCTCTTGGCAGTTAGAGATGTAATTCTTGCTGTAGCATTGGTAACAGCAGTAGCATCTACTGGAGAGGCGGCTTGTGCCTCAATCTTATCTAGCTCAAGACCGTAGATAGCGTAATCTAGGCTTCTAATATGCTGGTCAATTATGCCAGCCTTTTCTTCATTTGTAAGTGATGTAGTCATTTTGCCTCCATGTATATTCTACCATTTTATTGAGCATTTAGCAATTCTTGAAGCATACCCTCAAGAACAACAATCTTTGCGCTCCAGTCAATTTTATACTGAGTGTACAGCTCAACCTGCTCTGTGTCTGGAATCTCCTGAGCTTGTGCTAGCTGAATATCAACATCAGCATTGTAGATCTGCTCTCTAAGAAACCTAATCTTTTGATTAATTATATACTGCTTATCTTGATTACTTAATTCATTACTCATTCATATCTCCATTCTTATAGAATTGTATCATATTATACATTTCCTGACCAGCTTTGTGGATAGTAGGCCCCATTAGTGCCCTTAAGAACTACACGAATTCTTCCATATCTAAGAGAGTTAGATGAAGGAAGATCATTTGTAGATCTAATTCTATTGTGAAACGGGGATCCAACAACGTTATTGTTTGTTGAACCAGAGCCAGAATACACAAGCGCTGTATATCCTTTTGTTGCATTGTATGGCTGCATTCCCCTATTTGTTCCAGATGGAATTCCTGTTCTTCCAGTCCATGTTGCCCAACCCCATCTGTGTGGCTCAACAGTATAACTTGTAATATCTGAAACTCTAACTTCCCAATCCCAACCAAAAATTTCACCGTCATCATTAACTGTTGGATTATTCCAGTACCAGTTAAGACCCTGCTGTCTTGTTGTTGTGGTAGCAGTCTGCCAAAATCTACTGAAAGATGGTGTTGGTGTTGTTGCAGTTGGAGAAACAAATGGCTTAGCAATAGATGCAGTTTTATTAACAGAGGTACCCCATGTTTCACTTGGCTTTCCAGTTTTTGTAGCATTTGCTACAAATGTTCCAGAAACAGAATCTCCAGTTCCATCAGTATTGCTCCATGCTGTTACTCCTACTAAAGTAATATCTAAAATGGAGCTATTCCAAGACCACTCATAAAATGTGTCTGTTTGAGCCACTGACGTATATGTAGTTGTAAGTGCACCAATTTTATAATCAAATGTGTAGCTTTTAGCATTTGTTGATGCGCTCCATGAGATTTTTGTTTTTGGTACTGGGCTAGTTCCAGAAACCCTTACGTTTAATATGCCATATCCAGCGTAAGTGCTATAGTCATATTTATTTATTCCTCTAAATGTATACCCAGGAGAAGCAGATGAACCTCCTGGATATGTCATTGTAGTTGAATTAGATGACCACGCTTCTGTTCTATATTTATCAGCTCCTGAATATGCTGTATCTGTATCTGTACCAAGTGTCCAAGAAGTAGTTGCTGTGGTAACAGATATTTCTTTGCTAACAGCAATTGTCGCTGCCGTTCCATCTGTAAATGTCATACTGTTAATAGTAAATGCTAATGGAACTTTAGTTGTTGTATATGTCTTACTTGATTCTGAGCTTGTCAGTCCATCTGAATTTGTTGTTCTCATATAAATTGTATAGTCTGTGCCAGCACTTAAACTTGATATAACTAATGGGTCTGCAGATGTAGCAGTCCATGTTCCAGAGCTTCCATTTTTATATTCAGTTGTAGACAGTGGGGCTGACCCAGTGTTAGATCCAGTGGGAAGTGTATAGTCTATGCTAAGGCTGTTTTTTGTTACAGTTGCTGAATCAGGCATTGTGACAGCACTAGGAGCTGTTCCAGTTGCTTCAAAGTACACAAGTGCATCAGATGCAGTTCCACCATTGCTGTATGAAGCAGTAGTAATATCTTTATTTGTATCCCTTGCACGAACTGATACCCTATAGTAAGAATAGTTATTTGCATCGTATGTTCCAACAGCATTACCGCTTGCTGGTTTAGCAATATATGGTGCAGCATCAGCAGATTGTAACACTGTCCAGGCCCTGGTTGTAGCGGAAGGTGGATTGTTTGATCCCTCTACCTGTAACTCATAATATTCGCCATCAGTAGGGTTTTGCCATGTTACACTAATTCTTCTTTTATTTAGAACATCTGCGCTTATTTTTCCTTTAGTTGCACTTAGAACATTAAATGCACCTACTCCAGATGGAGTTGTAACTGACAGTGTTTTAGTTTCGCTAAATAGCCCTTCTGTATTTACTGCTCTAATATATATTGTGTATGCTGTTCCTTTAGTTAAACCAGTGACATTTACTGGACTGGTTGTGTCATCTGTCCAATTGGCGTTATCTATTGACCATTGATACTTAGAAAAATTAGAACTTCCTCCACTTGTTACTGAAGCGCTTACGTTTACAAACGTGCCACCCTTTGAAGATTCTGATATTGATAGTCCTGTAGGTCCAGATCCAGTAAGCTCGAACCACTGGATGTTGCTAGAAGTTCCTCCATTGCTGTAGGTTGGATTTAACTCTGCATCTGATGCGGAGTTTTCTGCACGAACTGCAACACGGTAATAAGAATAAACATCTACCTGTCTAGCTCCTCCATAAAAATATCCAGATCTACTTGGATAATCTTCTTGAAAAAACCAACCTACAGACACTTCAGGTGTATAAATAGAGCTATAAACTACTGGAGCATAGCTTTTTGCTTGAAATGTAAAAGTGTTTGAACTATATATTTGTTGAACATAATACACGTCAGTTTCGGAAGGAGATTGATTACCAAAATCTATCCAAACATTTTGTCCAGCAATAAAGTTATGCTCTCCAAATACAGTTAACGTGTAGGTTCCGTAGGCGTAGCTAAGGGAAGCTGTCCTTAAGTATCTTATATTTGACCTAGTATCATCTGTTGCTGGAGCATCTGTTGTAAATGCCCATTCAATAAATTGTCCTTGTATATCAACCCATGTGTTATCTCTTCCAGAAGTTCCTGGAGCAGTATTTGTTCCTTGGTACCTGACAGCATACCTTTCAGCATTTGTAGACGCACCCCAAAATGTTTTTACATCTCTATAAGTTTGGTATGGCCCATTGTACTGTAGTCCTTTTATAGCAGAATTTATATTAAAAGGTCCTGGTAATCCAGACGCAGTAAAATCTACTTCTGCAGAGTTAGATCTAACTCCATCTTCATTTACAGCAACAATTCTATACGTTGCTGTTCCAAGAGCGACGATTGCTGTCTCTTTTGCAAAATAGGATCCGTTTACAGTAATATTATTTTTTAAAACAGTCCAGTTAGGATTGCTAGGAAGTTTGTATTCTATTTCATATCTATAAAATGATGTTGAAGCATCCCAAACAAATCCAGCAACTATGGTTGAGCTATTAGGACCAGCAGAATAATATGTAATCTCTGGAGTACCTGGGATAGTTGGAGCCTTATATATTGGACCTATGGCTGCAGTATATGTCTTTGCAGCCTTTACTCCATTCACAGCTCCCTGTGACCAAAATCTTAAATACTTTGTTTCTGATGGTGTGCTTGATCCAGTTGAGTTAGTGTAGAATGTGGTTGGAATTAGATAATCATACCCACCACCTTCAGAAGACGCAGACCCAACAAATACTGGGTATACTAGGCCAGAGCCAGGGAAATATTGTACATATCTAACATCTGTCCAACCAGTAGAACCATTTGCAGAATATTGCCATCCATACTCAACACTAGTAGCGTCTGGAGTCCATCTACCTACATTTCCAGTAAGATTGTAACCTTGTGTCTGATATGAATCTTTTTTAGTTATTGTTGGAAGCACATCAATAACTGGTGTGGCTGTAATTGGAGAAGTGCTAACTTGAGTATTAGATTCTACTGGAGTATATATATACCACTCAGTATAACTAGTTCTCAAAAACATTCTAGCTGCTAAATATTTACCAAGGTACGTTGATGATGCTGGTACTGTAAAGTCATATGAGCCATACAAAACATCATTAGTTGTGCTTGTTGTTACTGAACTCATAAATACATTTGAGCCTATTTTTGTTCCAGACTCAAATCCGTCATTTGCATTATCCAATATTGCAAATTCCATATAAGATAGAGATTTATCTATTCTTCTGTACCACTCATCTGCAATATAGAAGTTAAATTTAACGGTTCCGCCAGATGGTATTGAATCTGGAGTGTCAAAGTAGAAATTGTCGTAGTTACTATTAGAAAAATCAGGTGACTGCTTTGTAACAAATGTTGGGCTAGCTGCCGAAAAACCAGTTACTCCAGCAGTATTTGTTGCAGATGTGACATACCATAAGTATTTATTATCATAGTCAGAGATATAGCCAGAGGCATTACGAAGCTTATCTCCACCTCCACCTGCGTCAACATTTCCCTCAGCATTGGTTCCAGTAATTAAAGTATATGTATTTCTATCATTTGTAGTGTTGTAGTAAAATCCTCTTCTATAGAATGAAATTGTTCCACCATTTGCATCCCAAGTTCCGTCTTCACCCCAAAGGTAGGTTGGTGATCCAGTTCCCCATGTAGAAGAATCTGGACCCATAACTACCCAGGAGCTTGGAAGATCTCCTACATACACTCCACCATTTTGGGCATATCCTTTATAAAGAATTTTTGTAAGTGTACCAATTGGTGCCTGTGATGCAGAATCAAAAACCTTTTTCCATAGGTTTCCTACCTTAACATATGCTTTTTGAATTGGAACCCATGACTGACCTACTTTATAGTAAGCCTTTTTTATAATCTTCCACTGAGTACTTGAGTTTTTTATGTATGCTTTGCCTGCCATAGTATACCCTAGTTGTTTGTGCTAAACAGTAGGTCCCCTTCCAAACCTACACCACGCCATACGTTTGAAGTTGAAGTTGAAGTAATATTTACTTCTTTACCAGTTGTTTTAAATATTGCTCTACCACGAGATACTGTTCCATCTGATTTAGCAACTAGCATTGCACCAGCCTCTCCGCTTACTCCCGTTAAACCATATAGAGAGTTTGTATATCCGTGGTGAGCGACAGTAGACATACCCTTAATCTGAAAACCTTTTTGTGTAGATATAACAACTCCACCATCTTTTAACAATATGTATGAAGTTTCAAGGACGTCTCCTGTAGGATTACTTCTATTATATAGTTGTAAAAATCCATTTGCACCAGTTGATAATGTTATTTTTGGCTGAATATTTCCAGCAGTATTATATCTTTTAATAGAAATTGTTTCTGCTGTTGTTGACGTAGAAGATCCACTTTCATAAAAATATGAATAGGCGGCATGCTGATCATCAACAACTTCACCGTCAAGAACCTCAGCACCAGTGCCAGAGTATGATCCAGTAGCTGTATTTGGAACAGTAACAGAATCTACATCAAGGACGAAGGACCCTGCTTGCCCTTGGTTAAATTGAATTGTTTGTGTCGAAGCATCAATTACCATAGGATACTTTGTAACAGAACCTACAGTTACAGAATTAGTTCCATCTGGCATAGATCTTATCTGATCTCCAACAATATTCCATCCACCAATTTTTCCACTAGTTGCTGTTACAGCACCAGTAATATCTGCTTGAGTTGCTTTTAATTTACCATTAAATGCAACTCTAAAAGGTGCTGAGTCAAATGTGTTTCCAACGTATATACCAGATGTATCAACAGCATTTACTTCTGTTTTACCCATTACAACAAATCTATTTGCTCCAGTAGAACCAGCTGTAAATGTTGAGTTAGCACTTTGAGATAAGTCTATTTTTACGTTTCCACTTAGGTCTGCTTGAAATACTGGATCCTGATTGGCAAGGTACACTGATAGACCTGGTTGAATTGGTCTAGTTGGGAAAGAAACGGTTGCACCATTAGCTGGATTTACTACAGATGTTATATTTGCAGTAGAGCTAGACATTTCAATTCTTGCTCCTGATGATGAGAATCCGTCTGCTTGATTCATTACTCCAACTCTAAAGAATGATGCTGCACTTAAAGTTCCAGCTTTAATATTATCAAATACTAAAACATCTCCCTTTAGTTTGGCAATAGTGACAGCTCCTGGTCCTAGATCTGTCTCTGATGCTCTCTGTGGAGTTCCAGTTGCAGTTAGCACAGTTCCAAAAGCTGACGCTGGGTATGTTGTAGCAGGAGTTGATCCAGCAACAACTCTTGTTTTTACTTTAAAGTATGATGTAACACCATAAGCAATATTTATTCCATTAACTGGAATAAATATTGTTTGTGTGCCAGTAGAATTAAATGAGCCTACAAATGTAAACTCTGCAGCATCGGCTGTTGTAGCTGCATATACATCTAGGGCATCAAACCCTGTAAGCTTTGTAGAACTATCTGCAAACGTTCCGTTCCATGTAAGATTAATTCCAGCAAATACACCTGTGGCAGTAAGTGCTGCAGCATTTACAACCTTTGGTGTTTCTGGCTCTGCTGCTGGAACTGCTCTTACCTCAATAGATGCTGGAGTTGATTGAGCAGAAACTCTGCCAAATTTATCATATGCTTTTAGGTAAACTGTATATGTTATTCCACCAGTAAGACCGCTGAGTGTTTGAGTACTTGCTCCTGTAAAAATGATTGTTTTATTTCCAGGTGTAACTGTGGCTTCCACTCTATCTATATTTACAGAGTATGCAACATTGCCAACCGCTTTCCCGTCCCAAGTAACACTAAGGCTTTCAATTCCAGCTGTAAGAACTGGGGTGCTTGTTGTTTTAAGTGAACCAGTTCCATCTGTATCATCAACTAATTGAACTACAACAGTTGCTGCAGTTGATTTATTTCCACCAGTATCTACTGCCTTTATAGAAAATCTAATAGTTTGAAGAGCTATACCAAATATTGATATGATTTCGGATCGTGCAAGTGTGTAGGTTGTGGCGTTTAGCTTAAATGTTTTAAAATTTGTTGTTATATCTGTACCGTCAGATATTGTTATTTCGTATCCGTCTAGGTCGCCTTCAGTATTTGCATTCCATTTAAAAATCATATCTCCAGCTTTTGGAGTATATGTTAACCCTGTTACTGCTGCAGGTGCAACACCGTTGCCTATTGTTGATATATCTACTGAGGCTGTATTACCCTCAATCTTTGTTCCATCATCTTTTGTAACAACGTATCTAAAGTGAAATGACTCAGTAGTCGCAGGTGTGCGATTATTTATCTTTGCTGTTTTAAACTGTGTTGGATCTGCCATTATGACATCTCCATACGATATTCAACATCCATAACTCTACCAAATTCTTTAGTAACTGGAGTAATCACTGATCTGCTAATAATTCCCTTATCGTATGTATAGATGTCCATATCGTCTATTCTCAGAGCATCTAATTGAAGCACTGATACTGTGCCAGACTCTGGGGTAACAACTATAGATATCTTCTCAAAGTCTGTTGTTGGGCTACCCTGCTTATTAGTATTATTAATAATATCTGACATGCTTATAGTTTTTAAATAATATCCAGCAGAAGCTTCTGCTGTAAAGTCATAGTAATAGTAATCTGTATTAGTTGTATGCAACCTCAATCTAAAATTAGATAGATTAGCATCTTGATAGAATGCTACAGAAATTTTATCATTTCCAGAGTATCCACTAAAATCAAAGTCTCTTGTCTTCTCTGTGGTTACTGATGATCCATTTCCAGTTTGAACAAAGAACATGCTTTCTCCAACCTTGGACTGAACTGATGGGGCAATTGTCCCATTTGTCCACTCTGCGTCATTGTCAAAAAATGAGACAACATTGCTATCATATATTGTTGGACTTGCACCACTATCTTGATATAGGCCAAGCTCTGATATCTTTGCATATAGGTCTACTGGCAACTGAGCCTTATAAATGATTTGGCTATTAACATAATCTAATGATGTAGATATAACTGGATATCTTCCAGTCTCAAAATGTAGCTTTATATCATTGATGCTTGCTGTATCGCTACCGATGCCAACTGCAATATATTTTGTTCGTGATGCTGTTTTATTGGCAAAATAGTCAAGGATATATCTCTTACCTATTGATGTAATCATAATGTAGCCAGCACCTCATTCTTTGATAGTATTTCTACTGATACCTTTCCAAGCTGAAATAGCTCGTCTGGAATCATAACTTTAAAATCTAGTTCGACCTTCTTGGTCTTTCCGTCCACGTATAGCTTGCCATACTGTGCTCCAGACTGAACCTGAACATAAGATCCAGCCGCATTCTTAACCAAGATATCTGAGATGTTTGGGGCTGGAACTCCAGAAGCCTCATCGTCGGTCTCCTCATCTGGCGCAGTATCATCTGCATCAGGCTGTCTTACTGCGTAGCCTAATGTTTCAGAAGTAGCACCAATTCGTATGTTCTTAGCAGCTAAAAGTTGTGCGGCAACATTGTTGGCGTCAGCCAACATTGGTTCTTTTTCTGAGACATCATACGATGTTATTATATTTTTAACCATTATATACCATTATACCAAAATTGACCTTAGAACTAGAGAAGTATTTAAGCCAGTAGAAAATGAATGATTAATTGATCTAATAACATACTTCCCAGACCCATCAAATCCTCTCTCTGGATAATTAATTGAAACTACATCTCCAATTTGAAATAGTGGGTTTCCAAAGCATTCCAACTCAACATCTACTGTAGCCTTTGACCATTGTGTTTGTAGCCATGTGGCAAGACTCTCTGCCGATGCTTTGGTCTGTATCCATGATGTTTCAAACTTCATAGACTGACTTATGTCCCCACTAGTTGGTTTTTTCTCAATTGTCATTGGGCCGCTCTTATTAATATTCTTTGCTACAACAATTGTTTTTATACCATTATCCCCAGCCAGTTCAACTGTAGAGCTAGATGTGTTTACCAAAAAGAACTCTCCGCCAAATGCGCCGAGTCTCAGGCCAATTGCCTCTACGTATGGGTTGGTTGATGCAACCACCTGTGGAATTGAAGGTTTAATATAATACGCAATATCGTATTTATACATCTCTCGTGCAACAGATCCAAACTCATAAATATCTTTACTTGCTGCTTCTTGCTTAAAATTAGTCATGTTGTATCCACCAAAACTATACAGCAGATTGATTGCCGATATATTTCTGTTAACACTGAAGTCTGGATTTGCAGATACAAGGGAGGTTGCGTAAATATAGTCAAAGTACGCTGTGCTCTGTGATCCAGAATACACTGCTATGTTCCCAGAGTCTGGTAATGGTGATACCGAATCTTCCCACGTTGATTTGTTGCCAGCTCCAACGTATGCAGTTATTATATTTTTACCAGACTGCTTTTCAAGCACAACTTCTAGAGGGTAGTATCTGTTTTCAAAGACATTGACTGCTAGTGGCTTGCTAAATTGAGTAGGCATACCGCCTACAATTTTTTGTATAGTAAGTTCATTAGTACCTGCAGATGCTGCAGTTTTAGTACTTACTATCTTTACACGGTACCCACTTTTTGTTGATGGATCCCAGTTAATTATCATACCTGCTTCTTGCCCAGATACGTTTTCTTCTAGTTTGAATCCAAACTTTGTCCCATATTGTGTATAGGTTGAATATGTGCCAGCCATAGCTTTATAGGCAACAGTATATGTATTCTTTTTGCCAGCTGGATTTTTATTTATAACCAGTGCTGATAGGTTTTCTCCAGCAGAGCCCTTTCCTGACAATAAAGACTTTGCATCTGTTTCAGCAACAGTCCAGGTAACGCCATTAGAATAAACTGGGCTTGAGGTAGGGTCATAATGTTTTGCTGACCATGGTGATATAAATGCTGATGGGTCTGAATTATGTGTGGCTGATGTTGTTCCAAACACGCCTCTGGTTTTAATCTTTAATCTGCCAGTTTCAACAAGTGTGTTTCCATATCTAGATCTCATTTCTAAAAAGTCATTATCGTTGGTAATAACTTTTTTGCCAGCTGCAATAGTCTGAACTACTCCTGACGCATCTTCTTCTTTAATTGATGGGTATGAAAATTCAATACCTTCATACTCAATAACTTCCTGATCAATAATTACATAAGAATTCATTCTTGTTGGGATACTTGTAGAAAATACATTCTGTAATGAGTACTTTATATAATCTGATCCACCTTCTGAGACAATGCCTTGAAACGGAGCAGCGTAAAGAGTAGATGGAGATTGCTCATCCCATGCTGGATTAGATGTTTTTTCAAGGCTACTTACCATTGGTACTGAGTAGTTAACTGTAATATTATTTGATGTTGGAGTTTCTTTTTTAGAAAGACCAATAATGTCTGGCTTGTTGTCACCATCTGCAGCATACCTAAAAGTCCAAGATGCTGACTTGGCATTGCTATAAAATAAAGTCTTGTCATAGAATACTAATTTTCCATATTCATCAACATAGGCAACTGTTTGTGTTTCTCTACATAGCTCTTGAATAGCTTGCCATACAGTTTTACTATCATCTCCCCACCAGTACTTAACTGTAAGAATTTGATTTTGACAGTTTGTAAAATCGTAGTCTACGAATCCAGCTGCGTCAAGCAGTCTCCATATGACTGACTGAAATGGTGCATTATCAATTAAAATTTCTGGACATTTCATTTCTTGTAAGTGCTTAGCAACATCAAGGGCGTCTACAGAAAATGAGCCAAACTCCCCTTCGTTAACTGATACTGCGTAGAATATTCCCTGCTGTACGGTATTTGTGTCGTCTACGACTGCTGAAACTTTAAACTTAGAGTTTACTCCAATTTGAATCTTTGTTGTATCAATTGCATCACCTTTTGTAAATGGCACTACATCATAAGTTTTGTCTTCAAATAATCCCATAGACATAGAATTAGAAGTGATCATTCCAACTGGAAGCAAGTCAGATGAGGATGAGTCATCCTTCTTTATAGACAACTCAGAAACAACATTGGTCATGTCTACTACGTGTAGTGGTGAAATTTCAATAATTCCAATAAACCCAGGGCTAGTAGCTGTCAAAGAAAGTGTTATGAATGTTTGTTTAGTATTAGATGCAGATGTATCAGTATCTTGCCAAGCACTTCCGTTATACCACTTTTCTATAATTCCACTTTCTGGAACCTGACCATTAAATATAACTGTTGTTCCAGCCTGTATATTTACTGTTGGTCTTGTGTGGTTTACTTCAAACTTCATTACAAACTTATTTGCCTGAATATTCTGACCATAGTTAATGTTAATTGATCCAGCTTGATTGGCTACATAATACTTATACTTTGAGTTCTTTCCTACAAGATAAACTCTTGCTGCTGGAGTAGTCTTTGATGTGTATGAGCTAAGCTTGTCTTTAGAAGCTTCTTGAAGAGAATACTTTATTCCAGGCTTTGATGGTCTAAATAGTTCAATAACAGATGAAGCTGGAAATAGTGTTGCAAGGTTTGCGTCTGTTGCGTTACCAGTTTTATTAGTACTTGTAACAACAATATTTTTAGCCATATAATTCATATTGTTTTCAAGCACGACTTTAGGAACAATCTTGATAGATGTGTTCTTCTTAAAGATATCTAATAGAGCTGGGGTTGTACTTAGCATTATACCTCTTCAAGTTCTATAGACAAGTTATAGTATGTGTCAATTCCTCTTTTAACTATTGTTGGAGAGAATTCTTTAAAAATAACGGTGTATGGACCTTCATAGGATAAATCTGCTTTTTTAATTTGTATTCTAAATGATGATCTTCCAGCAGCAGACGAATAAAACGTCTTTAGATTATCTACAGCCCATACACCGCTACTTCTACCTTCTACCGCATTGATAGAGTTTCCTGGAACCATGTCCCAGCTAAGAGAGAAAGTCAATTTATCTGCAACGTAATGCTTTCTTAATGTCCCGTTAGCCATTCTTTTTGTTTCTTCTATGCGGGTGTTTCCTATACTGAGCTCACGACGGTTATGCTCAGTAACTTTTTTCCATACTCCGCCATCCTCGATTTCAAGGATGGAACCCTTTGGTAAAGTTAAGTTAAAGTTATTATTTGTTCCCATTATGCGTACCTACTTTCCCCAACTCTCATTTGCTCAAGCTTCATTCTGCCTGCAATTGTATTAGCAATCTGGTCTGCGCTTGCACCAGGATTTGTAACATTAACAACAATATTATAGTTAGATCCAGTTCCACCAGTTACACTCATATCTCTTACCGCCTGAACAAGTCTTCTATTTGATACAACATTTCCATTCATGTCAGGAATAAATAACTCTGGACCCTTTTCTCCTACAAGGTAGGCTTGTGCATTTGCATCCTTGTAGTATGCTCTTTGCATTGCAGCACCATTATAGGCAAACTTTCTTGCTCCCATAGACATGTAAGATTTCTTTGCATGTCCGCCATTGGCATACTGTCCCTTATTTCCATAGCCAACAAAGGTGTATCCGTCTGCTATATACTTGTCATACATATCTTTTGCATCTTCATCTATAGTTGCACCGCCAGGGAAATCAATAATAGAATCAGTTTTTGTAATACCTTGTGCATCCCTAAATGTCATATAGGCTCTTGTTCCGCCAAAATCAGATGAGAACTTTGCATTCTTTGGAACAGAGTAGAAAGCCTTGCTTCCAGTAGGATTTCCTCCAGCTATTAGAAGTCCGAGGTCACCAATATTTCCTCTGGCACCTCCAGATTTATCTGCAACTAAAGCGCCATTTTTATCACGAATAGCTTTACCAGACTTATCTTTTTTAGTAGCATAAATATCTCCAGTCTCTTGATCAACCGTATACTTTGTGCCAAGCATCATCTGCAGTGAGTCTGAGAAGAACTTCATAAAGTCTTTTGTCATAGAGCTAATAAATGATCCTACGCCTGTCTTTAAGACAGTCATGTCTCCACCCATATCTTTAAATATCTTCTGAAGCTTATCCCATGCTTCCTTGCCAATTTCTCCACCAGAAAGGGCATCCATCATAAGCTTCTTTACCTCTAGTAGCTTAGTTGCCATCTGGGTTCTTAAGTTTTCAATTACCTTTTCATGGGCTTGAATTTGTTTATTAAGTGTTGCTGCTATTCTTTCCTTTTCAGCATCGCCAAGTTCTTTTATCTTGTCTTTTTCTGCATCAAGTAGTTCTAGCTTCTTCTTGTGTGCCTCTTCATCAGCCTTTGCCTTTTCGTCCAAAGCATTTTCGGCTAGATCAACGGATCTATCCTGAAGCATCTTTTCAATATCAATACCTATCATTGCAGCTTCTTGTCTGTTTCCAGTCAATAGCGCAAACTGCTTCTCCTGCTCTTTACCAGAAAGTGTTAATGCAAAATTTTCTGATTCTTGTTGCAGCTTAAGCTGTCTCTTTCTTTCATCTGTTTGCTTTTGTAGCGCTTCATATGCTTTATTCTCAGCATCAATTCTTTTTTCAATTGCTTTAATTTGATTCTCTGTATACTTATCTAGCCCAGCAATTCTTTCTCTAATCTTAGCAATTGCAGCATTCTCTTTCTTGATTGCTGCATTATAATACTTCTCAACACCAGATGATGCCATAAACTGATCTGTCAGTTGACCTTGTGCCTGCTGAGAAACAATATCTAGCTGTCCAGCTACACCAGAGAGAGCTGTAGTTAAGCCTAAAGCGTTTGCTGCTGCAAACTGAACTGCATTTCCAAGACTTCCTGCTTGCTTGAAAGCATCATAAAGTGCTTTATTTGACTTCTCCATTTCCTTTAGAAATGCTTTACCATTAACAGTAGCATTAAGCTGCTCAAAGCTTAGGTTCTTCATGTTTTCTGGAAGAAGATTCATTACTCCACCCAAATCCTTGAAGTCCTTTACTGAGGCAATTGCTGCTGCTGAAAGATTATCCATCTGAACTAGAACTCTTCCAGTTGCAGCTTCATCAATATATCCAGTGTCTAACTTAAGTGAATCTTGTATATCCTTAAATGACTTAGATGCATCACGCTTTAATCTATCTAAAGCATCTGCTTGATTTGTGATTCCTTGTATTTCCATAAATACTGGAACTGAGTATTGTGTCTTGCCAGCCTTTTCAAGGATTGACATAATAATCTTGTCTGCGTCCTTAGTATCTACACCCTGTGCAACAAGTGTAGCCTTTAGATTCTTTGCTAGAGCATTTGCCTCTGATCCACTCTTTATATCTTTAAATCTCTTTATTTGATCTTCAAATAGTTTGTCTACATCTTTAGATATTGCATCTAGTTCTTCTCTAGTTGGTAGACCTAGTAGGTCTTTCTTTCCGCTCTTTGCGCTTCCTAGTCTTTCGCCTAATGCCTGTGCATCTTTAACAAACTTTTCAAAAGGCTTAGTTGCATCTAGCGCTGTTCCGCCGAACTTCTTTAGCGCCGCATCAGATACATTTATATCTGCTTTAGTCTTACGAAGATATTCTTGATGCTTTTGATTCATGTACTTAATTGCAAAACCGATTGCAACTACTCCAGCAATTGCTGCCATTCCCCATGGTCCAGTAAGGCCCATGGCCATAAGTCCACGACCTACGCCCTGAACACCCTTACCAACTTTACCCATGAGTCCACCCTGCTTAGCCATAAGGCCAACGCCTTCTTTAAGGCCTTTACCCATAGACTTAATTGCTGGCAAACCATATCCTAGTGTCATTGCAAAGTTAGCGGCGTTGTTTACTAAGCTGTTCTGAACTCCTGTCATAGAGTTAAGCATGCTTGTAATCATACCAACTGTTCCTACAGACGCCATCATTTTGTTATTAAATAGCGCTGCATACTTTGAAGAAGAACGCATTCCTTTTTCAAGACCACGTGTATTTACAACTCCACCCAAAGGTGCCATGCCCTGCTTTTTTCTATTTCGATCAATTGACTTCTTTGTTGCTTGATCTGTATTTGGGTCATTATAAACATCAATTGCACGACGCTTATTAGACGGTGTTTGTGGTGCTGGCATTGCAACTGGAACTGGAGTTGTAGCGGACAGCTCTGACCCTCTACCAACAAATCTCTCTTTAAACAGTGCAACCTGCTTACCAATCTTAGTTTTCTTTTTGCTTATTGCTGTCTCTCCAACATCAAATTGAGGAGCAGCCTTATATGCACCAGATACACCAGAGCCCATGTATACTCCCTGGCCTCCCATTGTTACAATTTCTTCTGGTGTATAAATACTTAATTGTCCAGCATCATAAGTTCTTCCATTGTATTCAAATGGGTCTGCCTTCAGCTTCTTTGAAGCTTCATTTGCACCCTTTGATTGAACTGTTGGAGCAAGAGTTTGAACACCCTTTCTTTTTCCAGCAGGGTCAGTATGTGCAATATTTGGAGCATCCATAGCATTTGCAGATGTAAGATCAATTTTGTCTCCGCCATATCCGCCAACTACTCCATTTTCAAATCCAGCAAATCCACCCTGAACTGCTGTAGCAAATCCAGTTGCATTTCCGCCTGCTGTGCTAACCATAAGCATGTCTTGAACTTCAGCCAATGCTACAGTCTGTGCTCTAGCTGTACTTAGACCTTCTGCTTCTAGGGCCTTAATTCTCTTACTAAATACTTCCATTGACTTTGCTTTTGCTGGATCATTCTTAATTGATTCAACAGTTCCAGCAAGGTCTTGGAACTCTGGAGCAGTTGATGTTGGAACCATAATTGGAGGTGTTCCTCCACCGCCGCTATTATCTGGTCCACCAGGACCTCTAATTCCGCCACCAGGAGCCCCTGGAGGGGGCATAGAGGCTGCAGTAGCTATATCCCTATATGCCATTGCCAAACGCTCTAATTCGGCTCTAAGAATGCTTGCAGCCTGCTCTTGATTATATAATGAAGATGTATATGCATCTGCCACTTGATCTGCTGCAACTGTAGCGGTTGTTACTAATTTAAATGACTCTGCTTTATTACCAAACTTGGTAAGCATCGCTATACCCTTGACAACATATCCTAGGAAGTTAGCGAATACACCAGCCAACATAATCATTGGTCCAATTACTGCTGTTATAACTCCGAGCCCTGCAGCAAACGCCTTGATTGGCTTTGGAAGGCTGTTAAAAATATTGATTAATTTAGATCCGACATCCAGAAGGCCTGCGGCTACCTTTAAGAATGGCTCACCAATTTGTGCGATGGAAGCCTTAAATGTTTCAAGTGCTCTTCTATATTTACCTGATGCAGACTCTGTTAAAAGTTTTAATTCTCGATCAGCAATTGATCCAAGGTCTGTTGCAGACATTTTCATGAGATCCATTACCTGTAATGTCTGGCTACCTTGCTCACCAATGTTATCAAACAGTGCACCGATTCTTGCAAACTGATATTTACCAAAAATTGATTCGATTGCTTTCTGCTTTGCTAGTGGATCTAAGGTATCAAGTGCTTTCTTGAAATCCATAATTGTGCCCATAAGGTCACCAGCATTACTATCAACAATACCTTGTAGGCTTATACCAAATCCAGCCATATACTGTGATGCTGCTTTAGATGGATTAATAAGGGAACCGAGTCCTGACTTTAGTGCGTTAGCACCTTCTGCTGCTCCGATTCCACCTTCCTTCATTGCTGTTATAAGAAGAGCTAGATCTTCAATATCTCCACCAAGACCTCTGATAACTGGGCCAGCTTTTGGAATTGCTTCAACTAAATCTGAAAGTGTTGTTGATGTTTGGTTTTCAACTGCGTTAAGGAAGTTAATTGATTCAGAAAGCTCTTTTGTATTCATGTTGAATGCAGTTTGAAGTGCAAGCGTTGCCTTCATAGCTTCTTGACGATCAATTTCACCGAGTGTAGAAAGTCTTGTAGTTTCTGCAATAGATCCTAGAAGAGCTTCACCTTCAGCACCTGTTGCTGCAATGTCTGCTGAAAGAGCTAAAGTTTCTTTATAAGCAGCACCATAGTTTTGTGCTAGCTCTCTAGCAAGTGCAGACACATTGTCTCTTACCATTGCTAATTCTTCTGCTGATGATCCAGCTGCTCCGCCGTAAACCTTTGTAAGTCTTGTCAGTTCCATATCTGCTTGCTTAAACGCATCTGCAGCAGCTTTTCCAAATATTGTAAGTGGTACTGTAAGTCCTACAGTAAGCTGACGTCCAGCCCACTGTGTATTCTTACCCCAGTTAATAAGTGACGTAGCTCCGTCTTTAAGGACCTTGTTGTAAATAGATAGTTCTTGAGAAGCAATTCTTCCAGCATTTGCTACTGCATCAATACCAGTAGGAGTAATAACCATTGCTTTTGAAGCACCAGACATGTCTCTTCCAAGACTCTGAACAACAGACTGTTGCATTCTAACTTGCTCTTGTGCAAGCTTTCTAATATCTCCAGCAGTTCCTCTACTATAATCACGCCAAGTTGTAAAGTAGTCTTTTAGCTTTAACTTACCTTGATCTAAAGACTTTCCAAACTTTTGTGTATTACTGGTAACATCAACCATTGATGCTGTGAATAATCCAGTTGATGTAACTGCTTGTCTAAATTGATTGTTGGCTGCAGCAAAATCTGCAGCAATATTCATATTGCCTTTTGATGATTCGTTTCTTAATTTGGAAAGGGCAGCAACGGCACGATTGGCCTCTGAAATTAACTGACCAAAATCTGCCGTCGCTTTAAATTCTGTATTTAGAATTTCTGCCATTTACACTGCTACTCCTGACGATATCCTAACCCTGCGCCAATTCCGAAACCGTCTTTTTGCATAAGGTCATACATCGAATCATCGATACCTGCATGTTCATCAAGTACCTTTTTCTGTACATCCTCCAAGGTTTTTGTTCCAGCAGGAGCAGTCTCCTTACCCAGATCAATACCTTGCAATGATGCAAGAAATCTTTTTTCTTCGTTATCTGCTTTTCTCTTTGCTTCTAGTATTGCTAAAAGCTCTGGCATAGATATCGAAGACTCAAGCTCTTCATAGTTTTTCCAGAGGCCTAGAAGAAATGCCTCAGATTCAATGGCGACTAAATCTAGTTCTGACCAGCTAGTAGAGCCGCCGCCATTAAATTTGGGTCATCCATCTTAATGCCTCCACACACCTCAATAATTTTCATTATTGTTGGCATGTCAAGAACGTCGCCAAGACGATTCTTGTCTGCTGCTAGTTCTGGTGCTGATAGTCTTATTCCAACAGCAGCTGCATCGATAAGTACATCGACTGCATCACCTTCTGTTAAAGTACCATCAAGCTTGCCCATGTGACCCATAAACTCTCTCAAAGAGTTAATTGGAAGTGGCTTTAGTGTAACGGCAGTGCCGTCTTGTAGTTCTATTTCGTATGTTTCATAAACCTTAGTTGCCAAGGTGTATTCTCCTATTCTGAAAGATCTCTATAATTATACTAAATAAAAGGTACTAAGGCAAGAAGCCCCCAGTCTCCTGGGGGCCCTTGTTAGCTAAAAACTAATATATTAATTTTTAATTATGAAGCTGCTTCGATCAGTCTGTCTACGATTGTTCCGTACTCTGCTCCTGAGAAGGATGAGTCTGGAAGCAAACGGAAAGAAACTGGGAAAACTGTTGCTTCGTTACGACGGTATGAGTGTGATGATGCCTCAACGTTGAGAGCACGACGAATGTGGTACATTCTTTCACGCTTCTTACCTGCTGCAGTTCTTGGAGCGTTACCAATAAAGACCAATGATCTTTCTACTGGCTCCTGACCAAGTGCACCTGCTTCAATTCCGAGAGACTCTGCTCCTGTTCCGCCACCTGCATAGTCTGCTGGAACGCTTGCGTCTTTCTTCTTTGTTGAACCCTTTTGAGCGAAAACTACGAGAAGATTCTCAAGTGTTGCCTCTGCAAGAGTTGTGTTAATCGATACTGTCATTCCCTGCTTGAACAGCTTAGCTGTGTCAAGCAACTGGTCAACCTGAATGTCACCGTAATCTGGTGAGTATGCTACTTCAATACCTTCAGTTGTAAATCCTACGCCTCTCCAGTTTGTTGTATCTGCTTCAAACTTGGATGCTGCTGGTTGGTTTGCTGTAAGTGTTGGTAGTGCATATGTTGGCCATAGTGGTACATCTGTTGAGTCCTTCGCTGAAACGAAAACTTCTGCTGCACCGACGATAACGTTACGTACGTCTGTTGTTGCCATTTATTCCACCTCCATTTAAATTGGAAAAATATTTTTATTACTAAGTAAGCTGGCTAAGCTCAATCCTCGATAGGTAAATAGTATCGCCTTTTGGCTTAAAACGCAAAGGCTATGCGAATCTTCCAGCCTTTGTTACTACTCGCCCATACTTGTATCTGATCATTACCTGACCTGCCATCAAGCCTGCTTTTTCCATCTCTGGCTCTGGAGAAAGCATGTCTGTAAGGCTAATTGAATAGAATATGAAGGGTGATGTCTGACCAAGGTAGTTATTGACATCCTTTGCTGAATCATCCATTCTTCTAAATAGGTCTAGCATAAACTCCTGGACCTCTACTATCTCTAAGTAGTTACTTGAATATATAGTAAATAGCATTGAGTCTCTGCAAATAAGCCAGTTGTCTTCATATCCATCTGCCACATAGTTATAAATTATATGCTTTTTATTTTGAAAGAATCCGTCTAACTCTGGCTCTTGCTGTGATGGAAATATTGGAATCCATATATTGCCACTATTTTGATAGTCATAGTCTTGCTCATTAAACATCTTTTGACCAGGGTTTACATCTGAGTTTTCAGATTTTAACTGATCCCACAAATAGTTACGGATAGCTGATGATGCGTTAATTGAATAGTTTGCCATTATATACTCCTTGATGCATTGCTTGCGCTAGACTTTGCTAAAGATCTTACTGCAGATGCAGATATTCTTGAAAATGTTAGTTTGCCAGATATTGTAGATGGAAGTTTTGCTGCTTTTTTACTAGCAGAACTTAAAGACTTCTTTACTCCAGATCTTTCTATTGAATCATATACCATTTTTGTTGTAAAAAACTTATTGTATGTAGTTGAGAATCCCTGATATACCATTGTTCCACCTGGATTATTTACTATAACAGAACGACCCTTTGGCATAAATATTGTCTTTCCATCTCTTCCCTCAAAAACTAGCCTTCCGCCAAGTGACTTTGGTTTGATAAGTACGGGAATTCTGTATTCCATTATTCTAGCTTTTTCTTTGAATACATACTTCTTTAATGACTTTTGATTTGGAACATTAGTTTTTGATTGCTTAAACTGATACGATATTGACATATTATAGTTTTTGCCACGAGTATTTTTTAGTGACCAAAGTCTAGCTGATGGGTCTCCAGCTCTTTTCCATTCGTAGACGTGGTGTAGTCTTGCTGTATTGCTAGCTGCCAATAAATCTGTATATGAACCAAAGTCTTTATTTATTTGACCAAAGATTTTATTTGATACTGAATCTTGTGTTCTTTCAGAATTTAATAGATACTCTAGTGTAGCTGCTTTATAGTATATTGCTGCAGCCATCTTTGCAGTTCCGCCTGAATCAGAAAATGCCCCTGGCTTCTTAGTTGCTAAAGCTGACTCTATTCCTTTTATCTGTGATATTATATTAGCTTTCAATTGACTGTACCTCAGAACGCTTAGCTGTTACGTTGTAAGAAATTATTGCACCAAATGGGTCCATTACTGGGATGCATCCAACAACATCAAAGATAGTAGGATCTTGTGTATAACTATCTTGCTCTATCCAAATGTATTCATTTTGCTGATTTCTTATATTTGTAATTCTTTGCGTTTTAGACAGTCTAATTGGCGATTCTATTTTAATGAACTCATTATTAAAGTATCTTTCTCCAACCTTATCATTGCTTCCTGGAGATGTAGCGCTATTTGATATCTGGCCACGAGCAAGACAACTTTGAGTTGACTTAAAGCCCCATATCTTTTTTAAGGCTCCTGTATTCTCGTCTTGGGTTGTAATTCTTTCATAAATATCCATCTTCATAAAAAAATTTGAACCGACTAGGCAGCTCTTCATTAAATAATGACCATCCTGTTTGCTATCATTGAGTCAAGTACTCTATCTACGGACGAGTTGCCTGTTCCTGAAAATGCTTGTGGTGATATCTCAACTGTGTAATCTCCAGTCTGCATTCTCTTCACATACTTATCTCTCCATACTGTATCCTGACAGAAGAAATCATTGACCAGCTTAAGAGTACATTCTACAATAGCTCTTGGTGTGTGAACATACCCAAATACACCAGATATTGTATATCTCTTACCCTTTGAAAAATATCCAGGTGTTGCAATATCTGAAACATAAGGGTATGTCTCAAACACATCGATTCCTGGCTCTTTATTAATTCTTATTGCATAGTTTGTTGGAGTAATCTTGAATGTTGCATCCTGAATTACTACATCATCACATGATACCTGAGAGAATGACTCTAGTCTTTCTGGTAGCAACAAGACATCGGTGCCGTCTCCAATTACCTCGACAGACTTTGTCTCAATTCCATATGTCTGCCCAGTATAAGCATCAATCTTAAACCTAGCCCATCTTTCTGCAGCCATTAGTTCAGATGTTGTCTTATAGTTTGGATCTGAAGTGTCTATACCAAATCCTAGTTCGTGGATGATCTCATCCATATGTGCATATGGCTTTACTAAGTAGTATCTTCTTCTTAGGGTAGACGGAGTTGCATCTCCTGGTATTGCGTATGAAACATCTAGATCTAGATAGTTATATGCTCCGTATGCAGTTAGGGAGTTTGGCACATAGGCACAATAGCTACCCTCATTAACATCATCGTTTACAACCGTCAATGCTACTGCTGCTGGTGAGGGGACCAATGTTGTTGGATTTGGCCTTAGTGTTGCAGTTATAGATGATGAGTCAATATATTGGCTACCGATCAAGGTATTAAAATGAATGATTCCTTGTGAACCGTAGTGCAACTCCGCCATGTACTATCTCCTTATGAGTAAAACTCGTTGACTTCCCTTGGGGTAGCCAGTCTAAATCCTTCTTCGTTGTCAAAAATCTCTTGGGCTAAATGCATTGGCATTGGCACAAATGGGTGGTCCTGACTAAACGTAAAGCCAAACGTCTCATAGCTTCTGTTCAATCTTTCCATCTTTACTAGGGCTGTATCAGATCCAAGATCAACTTTTGATAGTTTATCAAACATCGGAGCCTCTGGCAAATCTTCTTTTTCTACATTTGTGAACTTATCAAGTAAATCAAAGTTCACGCCTTCTTCTGCTAATGCGGCAATAATCTCTGCCTTTGTTTTTGCATTCTCTAAATCTACGCCGAAATCTTCAGCGACCTTCTTTAGTTCAGATAATTTCATAGTGTCAAATGACATTATTTCTCCATTCTTTGTAACAATTATATCATTATAGAAGCTAAAAGAGAAGTGGGATCCCCGTTAAGGGATCCCACTCCAAAGCACCTTTAAACCGTTATTATGGACGGTTTGCTGGATAGTTTGTGTAGCTTCCGCCAGTTGCGGCTGCGAAGTCACGTGAATCGTATCCTGCAGAGATCTTGACGTTCTTTACGACGACAAAAGCATCTGGATTTTCGATTGCAGTTCCAACACGAAGGAACAATGTGTATTCAATTGTATCCTTCTTTGGCTTGAACTCACGGTGTACTACGATATCACGCTTGATACCGACAAGTACGTTATCAGGGAATGTAAGGTGAATATCACCGTGTGCTCCTGATGCACCTGAGTATGTTCCAGTTTGGTTTTCATCAAGCATTGGAACTTCCACTACTGGAATACCAAATGCGTAAGGAATAACTCCTCCTGGAGCTCCGTTATTAGCGACTACGTCACCACGAACGATACCTGAAGCGATATCTTCTGGAGTTCCTGGAATGCTGGTCAAGCTGTACAAGTAATCCTGTACCAAGTTTGAACCAGAAAGGAAGCGAAGCTGGTTGCGACGTTGCTTGTAGCGACGTGGCATCTTCTTAAGTGCATCATTGAAGATACCCTTAGTGATTGCTGCTCCACCTGCATCTACTACGTGTCCGTGAGTTGTTGCCAACTTACGCACTCCGTCAAATGCCTTTAGAAGTGGGTCTTGTGATGCACCATTACCGTTGATAACTAGATCCTCAACGTCGTTTCCGACCTGAGTAGCCATCATTCTTGCAATGTGATCTTCTAGATCTGCACCCTCGATACCATCCTCTAGAGATTCGCTTGAAAGTTCCCAGTCAAGACGAAGCTTCTTTGTAGCTAGAGAGATCTTTGAAAATACTACACCTTGTGCAGATGAAGTATCCTGTGCCTCTGTTGCGACACGAAGGATTCTCTCGCCAACGCCAATCTTATCGATTTCTTGAATGTCTGATCTCATACGTATAGTACGAGCTACCTTAGTAATAACTGTGGCATCAAACATGTAATCGATGAAACGATTAGCTTGTTCTGGCTTTAGGAGACCGCCTCTAGCGTCATCGCCAGCAGAGGTTCCCAAGTTTGTTGTTGTAATTGCTTTTTCTAACAATTCGTTGCTCATTTATTTTTTCACCACCTTTTTCTTAGAGAATGTTTTGCACACCGAGGAATGTGCCGCCCCACTTACTCTTCTTAATGGGTTCTTCTGTTGTTCCGCCAAGATCAACAGACTTCTTGATAGCAGTATCTGATTCAACTGCATCAATTCTTTTCTCTGTAACATCAAGCCCACCCTTAAGTGCAGCTAGTGTTGCAGAAACTTCATCATACTTCTTTGAAAGCTCATCATACTTAGCGTCTGATGACTTTGCGATTTCTGCGATTTCTGCTTTTACTGAATCAAGTCCAGTAGCGCTTTCTGACGCATTCTTTGCAAATCCTGCAGCAAAGAAATCCTTGAGTTCATCAAGCTTCTTTGCGAAATCCAACTCTTCGACGGCGACTTCCTGAATATCGGCTGCCTTTTCAACAGCAGTGTCATCGCCTTCTGGAGCTGTTTCTGCAGCAACCTCTTCTACAACAGCTTCCTCTACAGCTGCCGCTTCAGAGGCTACTTCTGTGGTAGCTTCTACTGCAACTTCTTCAGTTGCAACATTAGTTGTATCTTCCACGTCTGTACCTCCTTCTTTGGCTATTTCTTTATTTAAAACGCCGCCGTTAATAGACTCACGACGCTCTTCTGTGACCTTGTCAATCTCAGAATTCTTTTCTGTGTTTACCTTAAGTGGTGAGATCTTTTTTAGTGCAGACATGTCAACTGACATTGACTTCTCTGTTGTAGACCAACCATTTCCACTTGGACGATATAGTTCAACTATAATATTTGACTTGTTATACTTTAAAACTTTTCCTCTTGCTGTTCCATTTGATATATTCCATGAAACAAAATCTCCTGATTTGAATGCAGACTTTGAGAAATATTCTTCTGAGACATCTCTAATCTCTACTGTGTCTGCCTCTGCATCTTTTTCAACCCATCCAACCTTTTCCATCTCTGTTCCGCAAGATTCGCAGCTAGCGTTATCTTGTGAAGATGTTATTGCTACAAAATCGTCTCCGCACCAAAAAATATTTTCTGCGTTGACTTCTGTTGCCATACCCTTCATAACCATTTCTCCATTTACCTTTTCAATAGAAAAGATATTTGCAAGCTGATTTGCTGGGTTGTCAACTAGTGAAAGTTCTACAAGGTCATAGTCTTTAATAAATCTAACCATAGCATCTTTATCTGCGACGAATTCGTTTTCTACTGACTTGATTGCTCCGCCAATTGAGAATCCAGAAAGTGTTCCATCAAGAACTTTTTCCCAAGTATCTTGTGCACCCTTTGAAACGTATGATGTGACATATACGCCGCTGTAAACTTTTCCATCTGCTGGATCATAGTAATCCTTTGGTTCAAATGATACAACCTTTCCTACAGCCAATGGCTGATGCATTTCTCTTAGGTTGCCTCTGAATCTCTTAAATGCAGATACGCTTGCCTCTGATGTAACAACATCCCCGTGTGAGTCTACGTTATCTAGGGTAGCGAAACCTGATACTGTACGCTTTTCAATGTCGACTTTGGAGAACGGAACAGCAATTTTAATGCTATCCCCATCTGTTGTCCAGTTGGCTTTTAATATTTCCATGGTGTATAAATAATATCGCTTAGATGATTAAAACGCAAATATTGGTAGACTAATTTTGCTGCCTTCCATCGCCTTGAGCATTTCTTCCCTCTCCAGATACATCTGGCTGATTACCTTGTCTTTGCTGATCACGATTTCTATTGCCACTTGCTTGAGCTGTTTGCTCCGCTGCCTGTTGTGGCTTTAGCTCTACTGGATCGTCTCCGCCAGCAATTCCTGGAAGACCCATTCTAGATCTTACTTCGTTTGGAACCAAAACCTTCATTCTAAGATATCTTTCATCAATCTTGGACTGAGTATCTTCATCTGTAAGAGTAAGCTCGTTAAACTTAAGAAGGAACATATCTGTCTTTTCAGAGATAATCTTATTCAGTCTCTTTTCAAGATTTTTCTGAGCTGGACGACATACCTGCTCTTTAAATGTTTTATCTGCATCACGAGCATTGGCAAGTGAGACGCCAGAAGGTGTTCCAATCTTATTTACTGGAACACGATGAGACATTAATATTTCATCTCTATTTGCTGTTCTATAGTTATTAAAGGAAGAGTCTTGAACTCCAGCCTCAACCGCATCCATCTTAAACTCAACCTTAGAATCCTGATTGTCTGCTGGTAGTGGAATGTAGAGTGATCTATGATTTTGACCCTTTAGTCCAGTCTGGAAGAACTCTAACAGCTTCTTTTCTGAGTCGTTTGAAAGCTTAGCACCCTTTACTGTAATAATATATCTTGGAACAGCTTTGTTCTCAAAATAATCAAGATTAAATCTTGCAGCAAATTCGTTTCCAGCCATAGCGTTCTTTGAAGCAATAATATCTGGAACACCATAGTATCCATTTGTAGGTGTATAGTTTTTTAGGTGGATAATCTCATTAGGTCTAGTATCTGCTGTTATAGGATTGCTTTCATCTTCTGATCCATAGTTTCTAAAGAATACAGACTGATTTCCAATGATTTGAACAAAGCCGTCTCTCAGTCTACGAACACGCATAGATGCCGCTGGCACATGTCCAATATATCCAATTTCTCCAGTGTTCTTTCTGCCAATTTCAATATAGCCATTTCCAGTTGTTTCGTAGTCTTTCCAAACTCTAGACAATGTCTCTACTACAGTTTCCTCTTCGTTAGTAGACTCTAGCCACTCATGAAGACTAATCTTAATTCTTTCTAGCTTTCTACGTGCTCTCTCAAGCTGTACATCATCTGTTATATCTGCAAGCTTTTCTTTTGTAGCCTGGCTTTCAACAAAGTCATATCCCAATCCAACAATGTTTGCAACCTTTGCATTAACCGCTCCATAGTGAGCTGAAGAAACTTCATAAATCTTTGAGAGGTAATCCATATTGTAAGGTGGCTGCACAACATCTAATATGCTATATCCAGTAATCATAAATGGCTCAATGATTGCATTACTTTCTGAACCATTGCCACGCAAGAACTTATTGAGATCTGTTCTGGCTAACTTCTTCTTAAAGTTAGTACTGAAACCATTCATCTTTTTTATTGAATCGAAGTCTCTCTTAAAAGGATCTCCATATTCATCCATCTGTCCACCAATTGGCAGATCTCCTGCATGACTTATTTCAATAAGATCTTTTTCATCTTCAAACTCAGTTGCCATTTTTTATCCTCTTCATTTGATCTAAACTCTCACCAATGTCATATGGGTCTGGTGTAAGACCCCATTCAAGCCTTTGTCTTTGATGGGCATACTCTTCGTCTGTAACTCTACGTCTTCCTGAAAGGAATACTGGTCCACCCTCTTCTACGCCATAAGACCCAACAACCTCTTTTAAGATAGCCATCTTTTTCTTATCATTCTTAACTGAAGGTATATTTAAATAGTTACCATCATCATCTCCAACCCACTTACCATCTGGCATCTGCCAAACATAGAGTCCGTAGATTGTTTCTTCTATTGCCTGCGATTTAATTTTGTTCATTTGTCTATTGTACCATTTTCTCTTGCTTAACTAGGAATATGTGCCTTGCTTTGGACAAATCAGGATGTTGAGAGCACTACCTTGTCCACATAGAATGTCTTAAAGCCTAGGTCATCGGGCTGAATGTGGTCTGATGGTGCAGTTATTAAATCCTTATAGAAATAAGAATAATAGTTATTCTCTACTAGTGTTTGATCTTTGTATAGTGCTATGTTTGAGTATATAATGCTCTTGTTAGCCTCGCCAATTGTTATGGTATTTGTATTTACTTGATTAGTTAGATATACTACAAGGTGGTACCATACGCCTGGTATAACTGTAGGCATTGCTGTTACATACTCTCCATTGACATAGCATTCCTCTATGTTTGTAAATACATTTGGTGTGCCGTTTACTGAAAGCCCAACTGCATCAGATAAAAGTACTGATCTTGAAGAAGATGTGGCCTTAAACATCATCTCAACAACTGAGACTCCGTCCTGATTGTCTATGACTAGTGGATCTGATGGGAGCACACCTACACCAGAAGAGTTGCTTAAAATGCTTGTAGTTCCATACCCACATCTATATGGCGCAGTAGAAGATACTGGCTCCTGAGATCTTCTTGTGTAGAAATTCGTTGATTCAAATACTCTAAATGACAATGAGTCTATTCTTGAACTACTATCTGGAGATAGCTCAAGCTTGAAGTATACCTGACCCCCAACAAAATTTGGAATAGGAGAATGATTATTTATACTAGTATAAGTATTACCGTCAAGACTATAGGAAGCACTAATTCCGTATCCTTCATAGTCTATCTGATTATGGCTAGTAGAGTCTATAATTGGAAAATTTATAATATCAATAAATTCTGGAACTGTGGTTCCGTCTGAGTCTGAATATAAAATATTATTTTTTAATGTCATGTAAGACATAGAATACGCTTCTGAAAAAGCCTTATCTTGAGGGTATGAGTATTTTAAGACAATCTCTTTTTCATTATAGTCTAGTGGATTAGCATATGAAGCATTTGCCCCAAAAACAATCTGGTCAAATGTGTGTGGTGATCCGTAGCCATTTGAAGACATGAGTATTTCATCTTCTGAAAGATATTTATTGTCTATGGATATATCATCAATAAAGAAGCTTCCAGTTGTGTTTCCGCCAAATGTTATCTCGGTTTGACCAGATACATCAGATATGAACTTAAAGTCTGCTGGTAGGCTTGCTGTAGCCTTTAAAAGGCCATTTGAATTGATACCTATGGAACCACGTCTATATGAACAAACTATATGATATGACTTGTCCACAGATGGAAGTGGATAGGATACAGCGTAGTGTGTATTTTCATCTAAATAAGCAATACTAAACCTAACAACACCATCAATGTATTCTAATAAACATTTATCTCCGTCCATAGAAAATATTGTGTATGACCCAGAAGAGACTGGGCTAAAAATCATAGAGATTGAGAATTCATTCTCTATTTGATGTATTAAGCCAATCTTGTTGGTTGTAACCTTTATATTTTTTGTTGCTGGAATGTAGCAAGAGGAGATTCCAGTCTTTGGTGTAGAAGAAAAATACTTAGAGCTAAATGGCATATATCTGCCAGAAACATTATGTATTACAGAATGTCCAAATGGTGATACGTCGGTTATAGTCGAAGTATTTGCATTATACTGTAGGTCTACTATCTTCAATTTTAACCCTCTGCAGTTCCTGGAAATCTATACTTATTTACTAAATACTTTTGAGATCCAGATGTTACGGGCATAACTTTATATGCGTTTATATACGATGATGGATAGATTAGAACATCTCCAGGAGATACATTTGCAGTAAAATCTCTGTGAATAAAATGTATATCTCCGCCAGTAAAGTCGCTATTCAAGAAAACCTTTACTGTATAGACTGACTGCTCTTCTCTAATATCGTCTACATTAATATCAGAATCTTCTGAAGAGACATTCTCTACTATTTTCCAGCCTCTGGCAACTTTTGGAAGCCTATACTTATTAACATATAGATCAATAACTGGATCAACTAATGCTGTAATCTTATCAGAAAATTCTTGGCTATCCAAATCAATCTCTGGATTAAGCTCAGATGGGTTTATTTTATATATTTCTATACAGTGCATTTTATCTCCTATAATGGTATCCATTTATTTGGATACTGTCCGTTTATCATTGAAAGTGGCGCTATACTAAATGATATCACCAAATTATTGCTATTACCAAAAGCCAGCCTGTGTCCTGCCTCGAACAACAAAACATCTCCTGGATTCACATCAACCTCAGTTTCTGAGACCTTAAGTTTAGTGTCTGTCTGGCAATCAACTATAATTAGACCATTGAACGCTGGAATCCTGAGACCGCCGCCATCATACCAATGCTCACAATCTAATGTCATAAAATCAGAAGAC